>ERZ889217.86-NODE-86-length-56192-cov-28.284304_pt1 | contig 56192 bp, 62 predicted proteins | sample MGYA00521098_ERZ889217 | MGnify/ENA primary metagenome ERZ889217 (study PRJEB32303, sample SAMEA104408613) | aquatic metagenome | biome: Brackish water; feature: Pelagic; material: water | place: Baltic Sea | collected 2014-06-10T22:04:00 | depth 2,362 m ... | reverse complement strand
CCATTTTCATTCTGCTAAATATATTTTTATATAAAGTGTTAACTGTCTTGCAGTTTGAGACTTTATAAACAGTTCTAATTTGTAAATGATCTTGTAAGTTTTCTCCCACTCCAGGTAGGTCGTGTACCGGCTCTACTCCTATACTACTTATTAAAGAAACTGGTCCTATTCCTGACACCTGAAGCAGATGAGGGGAACTTACTGCTCCTGCTGCTAAAATCACTTGATCAGAGGCTGTAACAGTTATCTGCTCTCCTTTGTGAAGAATTTTTAGTCCATAAGCTTCTAATTTTGCACTAGCCCAAGCTCGCTCTCTGTTTTTGGACTGATTGAGTGTTTCGTTAGTTATGGTTTTGGTTAATACTTTTAATACCTGGGCATTTGTCATAATGGTTAAATTTTTTCTATGCTTAATTGGCTTTAAAAAAGCATCCGACATAGACCAGCGAATTCCTTTTTTTTGGTTCATATGAAAATATGCACAACCTTCATTGTCTCCCCTATTAAATTCTTCAATACTCGGTATGCCTTGCTCAGATGCGGCCATTCTCCATGAATCTAAAATAGGCCACTGTACCCGTGGTTGTTCAACTCTCATTTCTCCGTCAGAGCCATGCCACTGATTATTTCCACCAAAATAACTTTCTATAGATTTGTATGTATCCAAAGAATGTTTCCAGTCCCAAATAGTATCTCCAGTTCTTTCAATCCATTTCTGATAATCACTTTCCTGGCCACGCATATAAATCATAGCATTAATAGATGATGAACCACCAAGCACTCTTCCTCTGGCGTAATGAATAGATCTGCCGTTTAGTCCAGGATCAGGTTCCGTTTTAAAACACCAATCGGTTCTTGGATTATTAATGGTAAATAAATAACCAACCGGAATCTTAATCCAAATCCAATCATCTTTTCCACCAGCTTCAATTAATAAAACTTTATGATTAGGATTTGCTGATAGCCTGTTTGCAAGCAAACAACCTGAACTTCCAGCGCCCACAATGATAGTATCGAAGTGAGACTTGTCAGTAATAGTCATTGTTTAAATATTATTTAATAATCTTGATGCCTTCTTTACTAAAAAAAACATCTAAAATTTTTTCAGTAATCTGCTTGGCATTCAAACCTGCAACATCGTACATTTTTTCAGGTGTATCTTGCTCAATAAATACATCTGGTAACATCATCGACCTGAACTTTAATCCTTTGTCAAAAATTCCTTTTTCTGCAAGCAAATTTGCAACATGTGATCCAAAACCTCCGATAGATCCCTCTTCAATGGTAATCATCATATCGTGTTTTCTTGCGCAGCGAGTAATCAGTTCTTCGTCTAGTGGTTTTGCAAATCTTGCATCGATAATTGTTGTTGTAATTCCTTTGTTCTCTAAATTGTCAGCTGCGATTTTACATTCTTCTAATCTTGTACCTAAACTAACAATGCAAACTTGTTTTCCTTCTCTAACTACTCTGCCTTTTCCAATTTCTAATTTTTCATCAATGGAGGGAAGCTCTATTCCTGTACCATTGCCCCTTGGATATCTAAAAGCGCTAGGTCTATCGTTAATATCAATCGATGTATTAATCATTCGTACTAATTCTGCCTCATCACTTGGTGCCATCACAACAAAGTTAGGAAGAGTTGCAAGATAAGTAATATCGAAAGATCCTGCATGGGTCGGCCCATCAGCTCCTACTAATCCTGCTCTATCAATTGCAAATCGAACTGGTAACTTTTGAATTGCAACATCGTGCACTACTTGATCATACGCTCGTTGTAAAAAAGTAGAATAAATTGCGGCAAATGGTTTGTATCCTTCTGTTGCAAGTCCTGCTGCAAAAGTTACAGCGTGTTGTTCTGCAATACCAACATCAAACGTTCGTTTTGGAAATTGTTTTTGAAAGATATTAATACCAGTTCCCGATGGCATGGCACCAGTAATTGCAACAATTTTATTATCTCGCATAGCATGTGCGGTTAATGTTTCTCCAAATACATTTGTATAAGAGGGTTTGTTAGATGAACTTTTTGATTGTTCGCCAGTTGTGACGTTAAATTTTGTTACACCGTGATACTTATCTTTCGATTCTTCAGCGGGTTGATATCCTTTTCCTTTTTGTGTGATCGCATGAATTAAGAATGGTCCTTCATGAGTTGAATTCTTTACATTTTTTAATACAGGAAGTAGTTGATCAAAATTGTGGCCATCTACAGATCCAACATAAAAGAAACCCATTTCTTCAAATAACGTACCGCCAACTGCCATTCCTCTCAAGTATTCTTCTGCTTGGCCAATTCTTTGTTTCAATCTTCCTGGAAATTTATTTGCTAACTTTTTAAAGAAATTTCTAAATCCAATATATTTTTTTCCCGATAATAATTTAGTCAGATAAGAACTCATGGCTCCTACTGGAGGTGCTATCGACATCTCGTTATCATTTAAAATAACAATTAACCTAGAGTCCATTGCACCAGCATTATTCATAGCTTCATAAGCCATACCAGCGCTCATCGCTCCGTCACCTATCACGCTTATAATATTATTTTTTTTTCCTTCTAAATCTCTTGCAACAGCCATTCCCAATCCTGCAGAAATAGAAGTTGAACTATGCGCAGCTCCAAATGGATCATACTGACTTTCAGATCTTTTAGTAAATCCAGATAAACCACCGCCCTGTCTCAAAGTTCTGATTTTATTACGTCTGCCAGTTAAAATTTTATGAGGATAGGCTTGATGTCCAACATCCCAGATCAATCTATCATTGGGAGTATCGAATAAATAATGAATAGCAATAGTAAGTTCTACCACACCAAGACCTGCACCAAGATGTCCACCAGTTACTGATACTGCATCCACCAATTCTTCTCTCAGCTCTTTTGCCAGCTGTGGTAACTGCTCTTCTTTTAATTTTTTTAGATCGGACGGGTAATTAATCTGATCTAATAAAGGTGTATTTGGCATCAATGGTCCCTTTGCAATATAAATTCAGCTGAAGATATCAGCCTATCTGCCTTTGATCCATATTTTTTTAAAGAATTCTTAATTTTGATAAGTAAGTTTTTAGTAAGCATGTTGGTTTTTTCTAAACCAAGAGTGGACAATAAAGTTGCTTTTCCTTTTTTATTATCCTGCTTAGAGGGTTTGCCTAATTTATCCTGATCTCCATACTCATCAAGTAAGTCATCTGCAATTTGAAATAATAATCCAATATCTAGTCCGATATGTTTTAATTCTGATCTTGCATCATTTTTTTTTGCTACAATAGCTGCAGCTTCAATACAAAATCCCATCAATTCTCCAGTTTTTTTATTTTGCATATCAATAATTGTTTTCTGATCCTGGGAATTGCCTTCAAAAGATAAATCAAGAAATTGACCACCTGCAATTCCTAAATGGCCTGAACAAGACGCAAGAGCAAATACTAAATCACTTTTGATGGACTTGTCTAAATTTAGTTGGTCACTAGTTAATATTTCAAATGCAATGGTTAAAAGTGAATTGCCTGCAAGGATAGCTGTGGACTCTCCAAATTTTTTATGTGTACTTTGTTTGCCTCTTCTAAAATCATCATTATCCATTGCTGGAAGATCATCGTGAATTAGAGAGTAACTATGAACACACTCTATTGCAGCGGCAATCACAATTGCTGTCTCTTTGTCTAAATCAAATAAATCGAAAGCAGCAACTGTTAAATATGATCTAATTTTTTTTCCGCCAGCAAACAACCCGTAAGCCATCGCATCATACAAATCATTAGATTGTTTTTGTTTTGAGAAATAATTTTTTAAATAATTGTCTGTTTGATCTGCAACAGATTTGATGTCAGTAGCAAACGAGGGCATACTTATTACTCCCTAACAAAATCTTTTTTACTTATGTTACCTTCTTTATCAATACTAATCTGCTCCACCTTCATGGTGGCTTCTTTTAATTTGGACTCACAATGTTTTTTTAATTGAATGCCTCTGGTGTATTCATCAATCGACTCCTCCAACTGCGCACTACCATCTTCTAATTTAGAGACAATCTGCTCTAATTGCTCTAAAGCCTGTTCAAAAGATAGCTTTTCTATATCAGCTGGAATATTGTTTTTTTTCATCAAAAGCATAATAAATATTTAACAATGAAATTCTATTCAAATATTTACAAACCAAATAAAGAAAATTTAGCAAAAGCCTCTAAGCTCATAAAATCTGGTGCTGTTATAGCGATACCCACAGAAACAGTTTATGGTCTTGCTGGAAATGCGTACCGAAACGATGCTATCAAAAAAATATATTCTTTAAAAAATAGACCCAAAAACAATCCTCTGATTGTTCATTTTCCAAGTCTTGCGGCAATGCAGAGGGAAGTGGTAATAAATGATCAGTTAATCAGATTGGCAAAACACTTTTCTCCAGGTCCATTAACATACATACTTTCATTAAAAAAAGGGTCTAAGATTTCAAAATTAGTATTAAATAGTAAAAAACAAATTGCTTGCAGAATTCCAAATAATAAAACTTTTTTATCAGTTCTAAAACAATCCGGCGTTCCTATAGCCGCTCCTAGTGCCAATCTTAGCAATCAAGTTAGCACGACTAGAGCTATCGATGTTCAAAAAGAATTTGGGGACAAACTGCCCCTTATATTACATTCTAAAAAAACAAGCATAGGATTAGAATCTACAGTTATATCGCTTGGCTCTACTATCAATATTTTAAGACCAGGAGCAATCACTGCTCAAATGATTTCTAAAGTTTTGAATAAAAGAGTGTTTGAAAAAAAACATAAAGGAGATGTTGTTGCTCCAGGTCAATTTAAGAAACACTACTCACCAGGTATTCCCGTATATCTAAATAAAACAAAGGCAAAAAAAGATGGAGCTTTGTTGGTATTTGGAAAATATAAACCAGCTAAAAATATTTTTTTTCTAAGTAAACAATCGTCCCTACAAGAGGCGGCAAGTAATCTTTATGTTTATCTACGTAAAATTAAAGAATTAGGATATAGCTCTGTTTCTATCACTAAAATTCCTAATAAAGGAATTGGTAAAGCAATCAATGACAGGCTGACCAGGGCATCAAAATGAAACAATTAGAAATTAATAATCTACAAAAAATATTCGGTATATTCGAGGCAGTAAAAAAAATTAATTTTTCTATTTCGGAAAACCAAACAGTTGCGTTACTAGGACCGAATGGATGTGGAAAAACAACTACGATCGCTATGATCCTTGGATTAATCACTCCTACCTCAGGAACTATTACTATTAATAATAAAATATTAACTAAAGATCATCATTATTTAGCAAAAATGAATTTTGCCTCTCCTTATGTGGAGTTACCAAAAAAATTAAAAGTAATAGAAAACCTAAAAGTGTATGCAATGATGTATGAAATTTCTAATGCTAAAGCAAAAATTGAACAGCTAGTAGAAGAATTAAATTTAGCTCCTATTTTATATAAAAAAACTGGTGAACTTTCTTCTGGTCAAAGAAACAGAGTCTCGCTTGCTAAATCTATTATTAATGACCCAAAAATTCTTCTTTTGGATGAGCCTACTGCCAGTCTGGATCCTGATACTGGAGACTTTATTAGAACATTTTTAGAAACTTATAAGAAGAAAAACTCCATGGCTATTTTGCTAGCATCTCACAATATGGATGAGGTCACAAGATTAAGTGATTACATATTAATGATGAAAGAAGGGTCTATTATTGACGAAGGAACAACAGGTGAATTAATTAAAAAACATGGGAGACATGATTTAGAAGAAGTGTTTCTTAAGTTAGCGAGGCAAAATGAAGATTAGAAGAATTTTATCTTTAATGCTTAGACATTTTTATTTGATTAAAGCATCTCTTCCTAGGATTGTTGATTTGATCTACTGGCCAACAGTCCAAATTATATTATGGGGTTTTGTTTCGAAGTTTTTTACGATGCACAGCTCTTATTTTAACAATACAGCCGGTATTATTCTAAGTGCTGCAATACTCTATGATTTTTTATTTAGATCTAGCATTAGTTATAACATGCTTTTTTTAGAGGAGATTTGGAGCAGAAACTTAATTAACTTATTTGTATCCCCTATTAAAATTAGTGAAATTGTAATTGCCTTAACCTGCACTGCTCTTTTAAGAACAATGATAGGACTTGTGCCTGCAGTATTAATTGCCATTCCTCTTTTTGGTATATCGCTTCTTGAACTTGGATATCCGCTCATTTTACTATTGCTCAGTTTATACATTTTTGGAATTACCTTGGGACTACTTGTTACTGCTGGTCTAGTTAGATTTGGTCCCTCTTTTGAAAATATTGCTTGGGCAAGTTTATTTTTTATCGCTCCGATTGGTTGTATTTATTATCCAGTTGAGATTTTGCCGAATTGGCTACAACCCATTGCACTTGCATTACCACTCGCTCACATTTTTGAAGAAACAAGATCCATATTAATTACAAATACGGTGCACTACTCAAATATTTATTATGCATTGATGCTAAATATGATTTATTTATTTTTAGCTATTTGTACCTTTTACTATTCTTTCAAAACTGCAAAGATTAAGGGTAGTTTAATTAATGTTGGTGAATAATTTAGAAGACAACGAGTATTTGGTGGTCTTGTTAGGATTCGAACCTAAAACGCTTGTTTCGAAGACAAGCATGATATCCATTTCACTACAAGACCATTAAGATATTATAACAAGATAATGCCAAATAAAAAATACAACTTTACTGTTTCAGAAGAACAAAATGCTAAGCGCGTTGATCACTTTATTGTTGAGGAATTACCTTCATTTAGCAGAACTAAAATTAATAAATTAATAAAAGAAGGAGGACTTTTTGTAAATGGAAAACCAATTGATGAGAGTTCAAAAAAGGTAAATTTTGGTGATGAAGTGGAGCTAGTAGTTCCGGAGGCTATTACCACAGACATAAAGCCTCAAAAAATTCCAATAGATATTGTCTATGAAGATGATGATTTGCTTGTAGTAAATAAACCGATCGGCATGGTGGTTCACCCTGGCGCCGGCAATCCTGATGGTACTTTGGTAAATGCTCTCCTTCATCACTGCAAAGGAAACTTGTCTGGAATTAATGGAGAACTCAGGCCTGGCATTGTTCATAGAATTGATAAAGATACCTCTGGGTTATTGGTGGTTGCAAAAAACGATATTGCTCATAATGAACTAGCTAAACAATTTGAAGAACATACAACACAAAGAACTTATCTAGCTTTTGTCTGGGGAATGATGAAGCCGATACACGGAAGAATAGAAACTTTAATAGGAAGAAGTAGGTACAACAGGCAAAAAATGAGCGCTGATGTTGCCAGCGGTAAGGATGCAGTTACTAATTATAAAACTTTAGAAATTTTTAAAGGAAAAACAATACCTGATATTAGTTTAATAGAGTGTCAATTAGAAACTGGAAGAACCCATCAAATACGGGTTCACCTAGCCCATAAAAAAAATCCTATTTTAGGTGATCAAATGTATGGAAGCAAAATGAGAAAAATTAGAGATATTGATCCAGAATTACAAAAAATAATTGAAGAAATAAATTTTCAAGCACTGCACGCGCAATCGTTAGGCTTTATTCATCCTAAAACTAGAGAAGAACTATTTTTTACCACAGAATTGCCTAAAGATTTGTTAAAGTTACAGAAAATGTTAAAAAGACTTGGAAATTGATCCCTTGTTTTTTTTATTTTAGAAATTAAATAATTACTTAGATATGAGCAAAGACCTTGCACCAACAAATGTACCTGTACTTACTCCCGAGGGAAGTTTTGCTTCCTATTTATCTAAAATTAGAAAATTTCCAATGCTTGATGCAGCGGAAGAGTATGTGCTTGCCAAAAATTGGAGAGATAAAGGAGATAAGGAAGCTGCTCATAAGTTAGTTACAAGTCATTTACGATTAGTTGCAAAAATTGCAATGGGCTATCGTGGTTATGGATTGCCAGTAAGCGAACTTGTTTCTGAAGGCAACATTGGACTAATGCAAGCTGTTAAAAAATTTGATCCTGAAAAGGGATTTAGACTAACCACATACGCAATATGGTGGATTAAAGCTTCTATCCAGGAATATGTTTTACGTTCTTGGAGTTTAGTTAAAATTGGAACTACATCTGCACAAAAAAAATTATTTTTTAATTTAAAGAAAATAAAAAACCAAATTTTTGCTGCAGAACAAGGAGATCTTTTGCCAGAACATGTTACAGAAATTGCTAATCAATTAAATGTTAGAGAAGATGAGGTTGTTTCTATGAACCAGCGCCTTGCAGGACATGAACATTCTCTTAATGCTCACGTGGGTAATGAAGAGGGTGATGCGGAATGGCAAGATTGGGTGGTTGATGAAGAAGCTGATCAAGAGTTACAAATTTCACAAAGACAAGAACTAAACCAAAGACAGGCATTATTAAAAAATGCACTGCATGTTTTAGATGAAAGAGAAAAAGAAATTTTATACGACCGAAGACTAATTGATGAACCAAAAACTTTAGAAGAGCTAAGCCAAAAATATAAAGTTAGCAGAGAACGAATTCGTCAAATTGAAAATAGAGCTTTTGAAAAAGTTCAAAAAGCTATGCTTGAAAATATCAAACAACCCAAACAATTATCAGTTAATTAAAGTTTAAAAGGATTTTCAACAAGTATTGTGTCTTCCCGTTCTGGACTTGTAGAAATACTTGAAATTTTAGCTCCTATAAAATCTTCTAGTTCACTTAAATATATTTTAGCTTGCTGAGGCAATTCATCATAATTTCTTGTGCCAAGGGTACTTTTCATCCATCCCTTAAATGTTTTATAAATTGGTTTTACTCTTGCTTGATCTTCCGCTGAAGCTGGTAAGTAATCTAATTTTTCTCCGTCCAAATCATACTCTACGCACATCTTAATTTCATCACATGCATCTAACACATCCAATTTCGTAAGTGCGATTCCATTAATTCCGGATACTTTAACTGTTTGCCTAACTAGAACAGCATCAAACCAACCGCAGCGTCTTTTTCTTCCTGTAACCGTTCCAAATTCATTTCCTCGTTTTCCAAGTAATTCCCCTGTTGCATCTTTTAGTTCTGTAGGAAAAGGCCCTTCTCCAACTCTTGTTGTGTATGCCTTTGTAATTCCAAGTACATAATCAATAACATTAGGACCACAACCAGTTCCAATTGCTGCTGCTCCCGCTACAGTATTAGACGAGGTTACATAAGGGTAAGTTCCGTGATCGACATCTAGTAGAATTCCCTGAGCCCCTTCAAATAATATTTTTTTTCCCTCTTTTCTAAATTGATCCATTTTTCTCCATACCGGTTGGGAAAACTTTAAAATTTCTGGAGCAATTTTTAGAAGATCTTTCATAAGATCATCTTTTTTGAAAACTTTTTTCTTTAGGCCTTTTCGAATAGCATTGTGATGTTCCAGTACTATTTCTAATCGGTTTGCTAGATTAGACTCTGATTTTAAATCCATCACACGAATAGAGCGTCTACCAACTTTATCTTCGTATGCCGGACCAATGCCTCTTCGTGTAGTTCCTATTTTTCCTTTTCCTGCTGAATCTTCTCTTATTTCATCCATCTCTCTGTGAAATGGCATAATTAAATTTGCTGTTTCTGCTAAAATCAAATTATCTTCTGTAACCTTGACACCTTGTTTTTCTATTTGTGTTATTTCATCAAGGAATGCCCACGGATCAACCACAACACCGTTTCCAATTACTGATATTTTATCTTGTCTGACAATTCCTGATGGTAATAATTTTAGTTTATAAACTTTTCCGTCTATGACTAACGTGTGCCCCGCATTGTGACCGCCCTGAAATCTGACGACTATATCTGCCTGCTCGGATAGCCAATCAACAATCTTTCCTTTTCCCTCATCTCCCCATTGAGATCCAACAACAACTATATTTTTCATTTATTTAAATTTGTTATGTAGTTCTACAGAGGTTAAATGATTTACTGGTCCATGACCCTTTCCATAATTAAGATTGGATCTAATTGCATTATTAACATAACTAATTCCAAGTTCACACGCTTTGTGCAGAGGTTTTCCACAGCCCAAAAACGTTGCTATAGCTGAGGATAAAGTGCAACCGGTCCCGTGGGTATTTTTTGTAGTAATTTTTTTATTTTTGAACACATGTAATTCTTTTGTATTAACCAAAATATCTTGAACCCATTTATTCTTTAAATGGCCGCCTTTAATTAAAACATTATTTGCTCCCATTTGTATAAGGGCATAAGCAGCAAGAATCATTTCATCGAAAGTTTTAATTTTTTTACCAATTAAAACTTCTGCTTCTGGTATGTTAGGTGTTATTAAAAAAACTTTACTTATTAACTCATCTCTTAAAATCGATATTGCCTGATTATCAATAAGCTTGGTTCCACTTTTGGCAATCATCACAGGATCTAAAACTATTCTTTTATTTTTTATATTTGCCAACGATTTAATTACTTCTTTAATAACTTCTTTTGAATGTAACATACCAATTTTGACAGCGTCAGGTTTGATGTCTTTTGCAGTAAATAATATTTGTTTAGAAATTTCTTTTGGAGAAATTGGAACAATAGAGGATACTCCCGTTGTATTTTGAGCAGTAATAGCTGTCACTGCTGTCATGGCATAGCCACCCAAAGCTGTAACGGTTTTAATATCAGCTTGAATTCCAGCACCACCAGATGAATCTGAGCCTGCTATAATTAGAATTTTAGTTCTTGGTTTCACTAAATTGATTTTGATACAATGCTAATAGCTTTTGCTAACAATTTTTTATCATGAGATTCTCCCATGATTCTGATCTTTGGTTCTGTACCAGATTTTCGTACTAACAATCTTCCTTTATCCCCTAATAATTTTTCTGCTTTTTTAATTGCGGAGATACATGATTTACTTTTGATAATATTTTTATCTTTTACTATTTTGTTTTCTAATATTTGTGGAACAGCTTTGAATACTTTAAGTAGCTTACTTGCTTTTGATCCTTTGCGCATAGAAAACAAAACTTCTAGAGCCACTAAAAGTCCATCACCAGTGGTTGTAAAGTCACCAAGAATAATATGCCCGGATTGCTCTCCTCCTAAATTGTATTCTAATTTTTGCATCTTTTCTTTCACATAACGGTCACCAACATCCGCTCTAGCAAATTTAATATTATTTTTTTTGAAATGCTGTTCTAGTCCTAAATTACTCATTAGAGTTCCCACCACTCCACCTTCTAAAATTTTTTTCTTATTCCATCTAGTTGCAATCATTCCTATGATTTGATCACCATCAATTATCGTTCCTTGCTCATCGCATAATATTAATCGATCTGCATCTCCATCTAACGCAATACCAAGATCTGCTTTGTGTTTTTTAACTGCTTGACGCATGGCTTCGGGGTGAGTGGAACCACAATTTTCATTAATATTTATTCCATCTGGATTTACTCCTAAAGAAAAAACAGTGGCTCCTAGTTCCTTTAATATTTTTGGAGCAGATTTGTACCCAGCTCCATTCGCACAATCGATAACTACTTTCATTCCGTTAAGAGTGAAACTTTCTGGAAAATTACTTTTTAAAATTTCAATATATCGTTCATTTCCATCTTCTAATCTTGTAACTCGTCCAAGCTCTTCTACCGGCACTAATAATTTAGATTGTTTTTGATCAATTAATTTTTCAATTTTTTTTTCAACTTTATCTGATAATTTTAATCCATCTGGTCCAAATAATTTAAGACCATTGTCATGATATGGATTATGAGATGCGGTAATCATGATTCCCATATCTGCTTTCATAGATCTTGTTAACATTGCTAAGGCATTAGTAGGAATGGGTCCAAAAGTAATTACGTGCATACCAGCAGATGTTAAGCCAGATACTAAAGCGGGCTCTAACATATATCCAGATATTCTCGTATCTTTAGCGATGATAGCTAAATGTTTTTTTTTATCTTTAATTTTAAAAAAACTTCCTGCAGCTAATCCAAATTTGTAAAAATGTTGTCCGGTAATATTACCTTCATTAACTGTTCCTCTAATACCATCTGTGCCAAAATATTTTTTCATTAGATGCTTCGTAATGCTGAATTAATAGATAATGCCTCGTTAATTTCTTTTATATCATGCACCCTAAAAAACTGAACTCCTTGATTTGCACCAATTATTACTGATGATATCGTACCGCCTATTCTTGAAATAGTATCTTTATCTCCCATTATCTTTCCAATAAAACTTTTCCTGGATGGCCCTAGCATTAACGGGCATCCAAGAGAGTGAAAAAAAGAAATATTACTAATTAAAGTTAAATTATGCTTAACGTTTTTTCCAAATCCAATTCCGGGATCAAGAATAATTTGTTTTTTTTTTAATCCTTTTTTTTCAAGCCTTCTTATCTTTTCCTCAAAATAATCATAAATATCTATCAATACATTTCTATAACTTGGATTGTTTTGCATTATTTCAGGAGTTCCTTGAGAATGATTTAGTATAATTGGCTTTTTTAATTTAATAACAATCTCTTCAGAGTCCGGATCAAAATCTAAGGCCGATACATCATTAATAATTTTAGCTCCCGCTTCAACTGCTTTTTTCATTACCATGCTTTTTCTTGTATCAATCGAAACAATACTATTTTTTAAATTTTTTATTTTTTGAATGATACCAATAACTCTTTTGCATTCTTGTTCTTCAGGAATTAATTTAGCACCAGGTCTTGTGGATTCTCCTCCAACATCAATAATTTGCGCTCCTTGCATAACCATTTTTTTTGCATGCTCTATTGCTTTTTTAGATTGATAAAATTTTCCACCATCAGAAAAACTATCTGGGGTTATATTTAAGACTCCCATAATCACTGGTCTTAATAAACTTAAATTGAAAATCGATTCTCTTTTTTTTTTTATATTATTAAGATCTTTGAGAACTTGATTTCTATCAGATTTGTGTAATTTCGAAATATGTGAGACAGAAATAATTTTTTTTTGTTTATTTTTTTTATTAATAATTTCAATATTAGAAAATGCGATTTCGTTGATACCACATAAAGGCAGAGCTAATTTTTTTTTAATTTGATATTTAGCATCACTTCCATAAATAAAGTTTAGTGGCCTAATATAAACAGACCGCATGTAGGAAAATTAGTTTTGTAATTTTGGTTTCAAACCCATAGAACCTAGGGCGCTATCCGGTGAAGATGAGCTTTCTTCATCTTTAGTTATTCCACGATTAGGAAAAATATTTTTATAAATTAAATTTCTAATCTCATCTCCGTTTAAGGTCTCATATTCTAATAGTGCTTTAGAAATTTTATGCAGATCATCTAATTTTTCTGTAAGAATTTTTTTAGCTCGGTTATAACCAGTGTCTACAATTTTTCTTACCTCTGCATCTATTTTTTTTGCAGTCTCTTCAGACACGTTTTGTGTTCGAGCAACGGATCTACCTAAGAAAACCTCTTCTTCATTTTCTTGATAAGCAATAGGTCCCATCAGTTCGCTCATGCCCCATCTGGTCACCATATTTTTTGCCATTTTAGTTACCATCTCTATGTCTGATGATGCACCTGAAGTTACTTTGTCGTGTCCAAAAATGATCTCTTCTGCAATACGGCCACCCATAGCAACTGAAATATCTGCGTACATTTTTTCTCTCGTCATTGAAAGCTGATCTCGCTCAGGAAGTCTCATTACCATTCCTAATGCTCTACCTCTTGGAATAATAGTTGCTTTATGAATTGGGTCTGATGCTTTTTCATATAAAGCAACAATTGCGTGTCCACCTTCATGATATGCAGTTAATTTTTTTTCATCTTCCGACATCACCATTGATCTTCGTTCTGCTCCCATCATAACTTTATCTTTTGCCTCTTCCAGGTCAGACATGGTTACAATTCTTTTATTTTTTCTTGCAGCTAGTAATGCAGCTTCATTACAAATGTTTGCTAAATCTGCTCCTGAAAAACCAGGTGTTCCTCTAGCGATCGTTCTAGCAATCACATCTGGTCCTGTTGTAATTTTTTTTAAGTGAACTTTTAAAATAGCTTCTCTACCTATGATATCAGGATTAGGAACAACTACTTGTCTGTCAAATCTACCTGGTCTTAATAATGCAGGATCTAAAACATCTGGTCGGTTAGTTGCTGCAATTAATATTACTCCTTCATTAGTCTCAAAACCATCCATCTCAACTAATAGTTGGTTTAACGTTTGTTCACGTTCATCATTACCGCCGCCAAGACCAGCTCCTCTGCTTCGTCCTACGGCATCAATCTCGTCAATAAAAATAATGCATGGTGCATTTTTCTTTCCCTGCTCAAACATGTCTCTCACACGCGAAGCACCCACTCCCACAAACATCTCAACAAAATCTGATCCTGAAATAGTAAAGAAAGGAACATTTGCTTCTCCAGCAACCGCTCTTGCGATCAATGTTTTTCCTGTACCAGGAGGTCCAATTAATAAAGCACCCTTTGGTATTTTTCCTCCAAGTTTTTGAAATTTTCTTGGGTCTTTTAAAAATTCTACTATTTCTTCTAATTCTTCTTTAGCTTCGTCAACTCCTGCAACATCTTGAAATGTAACTCTACCATGCGCCTCGGTTAATAGTTTTGCTTTGGATTTTCCAAAACCCATCGCTCCACCTTTTCCTCCTTGCATCTGACGCATAAAAAATATCCAAACACCAATAAGCAACAACATAGGAAACCATGACAAAAGCACACCAAAAAAAGATGGCATTTTATCTTCGATGGGTCCCGCTGAAAAAGAAACTCCTTTAGAAGAAAGTTTTTCTACTAAGTTAGGATAATTTGGTGAGTAAGTTCTAAATTTTGTTCCATTAGCAAAAGTTCCTTCGATACTATTTCCCTTAATATCAACAGATACAATATTTCCCTTTTCTACTTCTCCAAGAAAAGTTGAGAAAGGTAAATCTTTTGAGGCAGAAACTGTTGCAGGGTTTTGAAATAGATTAAAAAGTCCAAGTACTAAAAGGGCTATGATTCCCCACATGGTTAAATTTTTTAAATTCATACAGTATAAAATAATTACTTAAATTAATCTTACAAGGCGCAAAATAACACAAAAACCAATTAAATTGTTCAAATTATCAAGCATTTCTGTTTTCTTTACTCATTATGATTTTATGTTTATCCAAACTAAACGTAAAACCACCCAAAGTTGTCTTAGAAAAATTATTTGATTGAATAGAAGAAATTAAATATTCAAGGCCTTTAGCTCTTGGAGGATAATCTTTTCCTGATCTTTTTTGAATAAGTTCAGCCATCACTCTGTAAATAATTTCTGCTGGCTGTTCCGAAAACAACTTAAGGTCAATATTTACTTTGTTTTTATGAACAACATGAACATGTTTTTTTTGAAATTTTTTTACGTAAAAATCAATTGCTTCCTTCGCTGTATTTAAATTACTAATTGTTTTTAAAATTCTTGATTGATCCAATCCTTCACTTGCAAGACTAGATTTTAATTTTCTAATTCTTGATCGTAAAAATTTGTCATTTGTATTGGAGGGGTCTTTCACAAATGTTTTGAAGATCTTTTTTGCTATATGCACTAAGTCTTTTTTTGTAATATTTAAAAAGGGTCTTAGCACATGAATCCCTTGTTTATTCTGGCTAAGCATTTTCATAGAGGAAAGACCGTATAGGCCGCTACCTCTGGTTAGGCGAATATAAAAATTTTCAATCTGATCATCTAAATGATGCGCTGTAAGCATAAATGAAATTTTTTTTGTTTTACAAAATGCACTAATAAGATCGTACCTGTGATCTCTAGCATTTTTTTGAATGCTTTTTGAAATAGACTTTTTAATAGTTAAAATATTAGATTTAACATGAATTTTTAGAAGATTTTTTTGAACAGATTTAGCCTCTTTAGCGCTATTTGTTCTAATGTTATGATCAACAACTAAATAAAAAACTTTATTCTTTGTATGTTCAGAATATAACTTTGAACAGAAGGCAAGCGCAAGACTATCGGGCCCACCAGAAACACATACAACAAATTTCTTAGTTCCAATATTTTTATTTAGTAATTGTTGAAAAGAAAGATAGATTTTAGAGATTACTTTGTCTTGTAAAAAGCCACTAAGTTTTGCATTTAAACTTGCTTGTTTCATATTTAGCTTTCTGAATAATAGACTTGTCTGCTTTTGGATATTGTTTTTCTACACCAACTAACATCAAGCACCCTTGTTCTTTTTCTCCAAGCTCAGCAAGTGTAATTCCAAGTTTAAGAAGATTTTGTGGAGCTTTGTCACTTTTTGGAAATTTTTGATATCCATCTAAGTAAGCTGCGGCAGCATCGTGATACAATTGTCTAATATAATAAGTTTCTGCAAACCAATATTGCGCACTACCTGCTAATGGGTGTGTAGGATTTTTATCTACAAATTCTTTCAAGGCTAATTCTGCTTTCTCGTAATCACCAATTTTAATTAGGTCGGTTGCGAACTTGTATTGCTCTCCTGGATTTCCTTTAGGCAACATTTGTTCTTTTGAAACAGTTGCTGTTTTTACAACTGGAGCTGGACTGATTGCTCTAGTTTCCTGCTTCTCACCACTTTTTAAATTATTAGAACCTGTGCTATCCATGACTTTACCAAAATCCTGCATTTTACTTGTTCCGGGAAATTGTTTTGGTGCGGCTTGTACTTGACTTGTATTAGCACTACTGTTTTGCTGATTATTTGAGTTTGATTGAACTGTGCTTTTGACACCAAGTTCACTAAATCTTAGCTCAGTATCTTTTTGCATCTTTTCTAGTCGTTCAGATACTTTTTGCAAATTAAATAATGTTTCTTCGTGACCTGCTGTAATTCTTTGGATTTGCTCTTCTAATTCAGAAAGCTTCACAAGTTGTCTTGTTAAAGCTCCTTCTAAAGAAGCTGGAACACCTTCAGATGATCCTGCAGATTGAGTTGCAAAACTTTTGCTATAAACTGCTTTTTCTAAAGTTTTAAGATCTTTGTTTAAAGCTTGAATTTCTTCCAAAACTTTATCAAGTTTTTCATCTGCATAAACATTAAAAGCAAATGTGCTTAATAATAAAAATGTAAATATTTTATTCATATTGTTAATTACATTACTACAATAAATTTAGGCAAAAAAAAGACCCTGAAGATTAATATCATTCAGGGTCTTTAATTTTAAAAACTAATTAGTTGCTTTTTACAGTAACTGATCTTCTGTTTTGAGACCAAGCTAATGCTGAAGAATCAGTGCTTACTGGTCTTTCTTTTCCATAGCTAATTACTTTAATGCTAGTTTTTGCAATTCCTTTAGTCATCAAGTAGTCGCTAACAGCGTTTGCTCGTCTTTCACCAAGAGCTAAGTTATATTCTCTAGTTCCTCGTTCGTCAGCATGACCTTCGATCACTACAGAAATTTTACTGCTCTTAATGTAAGCAGCTTGCTTATCTAAAGTTGCTTTTGAAGCAGTAGTCAATCTTGAACTATTTGTTCCAAAAAACACTCTATCCGCAACACCTGTTGCTAAAAATTTTACTGTATCAGTTCCAGTATATACATCATCGCCTTTTTTTTGAGCAGTTGTTGAACATGCTGAAATAAAAATTCCTAAAGCAATTACTAAAAAAGTATTTCTTAAACTTTTTGTTAACATTTATTTACCTCTCACAATATGATTAATCTTAAGGTATTTTCTATATAATTAGTGTTTTTTTAGCAACAATAAAAATGACTAATTAAGCCGAAATAACCCTATTTTTATTTACTTAGATAATAATCCAGACCAGGCTGGATCCGATGCATCTGTTGGTGTATTGATTTTTCTCTCATTATAACCAGTCAAATCTATGGACCATAAAGAAGATCCGCCACCTGTACCTGATTTACCTGATTTTTTTTCTCTATAAAAAATTAAAACTCTTCCATTGGGAGACCAGGAAGGAGCTTCTTGATAAAAATTTTGTGTAAGCAATCTTTCTCCAGATCCATCACTTCGCATTACCCCAATATAAAAGTTTCCTTTAAAAATTTTAGTAAATGCAATTAAATCTCCTCTTGGTGACCAGACCGGTGTTCCGTACAAACCCTCGCCAAAGGATATTCTCTTCACATTGGAGCCATCGCTTCGCATAACATAAATTTGTTGTGAACCACTACGGTCAGAATTAAAAGTAATATACTTTCCATCGGAAGAATAAGAAGGAGATGTGTCGATAGATGGATGGGTTGTTAGTTGTTCAACCACTCTTGAAGACAAATCCATTGTATAAATGTCTGAATTTCCATCTTTAGCAAAACTCATGATAATTTTTTTTCCATCAGGAGAAAATCTTGGAGCAAATGTCATTCCAGGAAAGTCACCCACTACTTCCTGTGATCCTGTTTCTATATTAAGCAAATAAACTCTAGGTAAATTTTTAAAATAAGACATGTATGTAATCATTTGAGCGGTTGGATTAAATCTTGGAGTCAACACAAGCTCATTTCCTAATGTCAGATATTTATTGCCAGATCCGTCTTGATCCATAATAGCTAATTTTTTTACTCTCTGATCTTTAGGTCCAGACTCCGCAACATAGATAATTCTAGTATCAAAATAACCAGACTCTCCTGTCATTCGTTCATAAATTTTATCAGAAATAATATGGGCAATTCTTCTCCAACTTTGCGGTGTTGCAAACAACGCCAACCCTTCAATTTCTTTTCCTCCAACAACATCCCAAAGTCTAAATTCTACTCGTAATCTTTTTTGTTCATCAATTACTAATTTTCCGGATACCATAATCTGCGCTTTAATCAGGGCCCAATCTTGAAAGGTTGGTTTTACATGTGCAATGTTGGGTGATTGAATGTAAGACTTGGGATCAATAATATTAAAAAGACCAGATCGTTTTAAATTATTAGAAATTGTCTCTGATATTTTCTCTTCTAGTTTTAATTTTTTCAATTCCTCTGAAAATTTAGATGGATCTTCAATATAAAATTTAGAAACAGCAGTTGGCAAAGGTTCTAAATTACCTCTAGTAATATCAATTTTTACTAATGCAAAACTTGCTTGGGTAAAAAAAAGAATGGAAAAAAAAGATATACAAAATTTTTTCATGACTGATCTATTATCCTCTTAACATTTCCTTTGCATCAAAATTAAGCTGAAGATCTTTCCATTTTTCATATCCTGTTGCTGGCATTTTTAAAGGATCACACAACTTAACTGCTCGCAAAGTACTTTCTGCCAACACTTTATAATATCCTTGGCCTGGCTGGTTCATTCTAGCATGATCTAATATTTCTGAGGATAAAATAGAGCCATCTTGTTTTAATTTTAATCTAATACGCACCAATAAATCTTGATCAAATGGAAGTCCTAAAGGAATATTCCAGCATTTATAAATTTGTGCTTTGATAGCATCTTCTTGACTCAACGTAATTCCTTTATTTAAATTAACTGAGCTGTCTTGGTTTTGAGTTAATTCTAAATTTTGTTTTTTTTGAATGTCAGCAGTTTCTTCCTTAGACTTGTCAATCAGTGCAGCTATTTTGTTAGGATCAAACAATTCTTTTTTTTCAAATTCTGAAGATTGACGGTTCAACTCTTTAATCTCTTCTGGATTTTGTTTTGTTTTTTCTTCCTTTTTTTTATTCTTTACTTGATCTGGAAGCGGCACTGCCTTTAATTTTTCTTTGGGAATAATTTTTGGTGGAGCTTGCTTAGTTACAACTCTTTCTTCTTGTTCTTTTTTAATTTTTTCTATGATTTCTCTAGCTTTTGGTGCAAAGGGTAATTGGGTTTTTTCAGAAATCTGAATAATGTCTACCGTAATTAACTGTTGAGCAGTAATAGGCTCTTTTTTTACAAAAGGTAAGGAGACAACTGTAAATAATACAAAAAGAACATGAAAAAGGACGGACTGCGAAACACTTTTGTACATGAACTACCTTTTTATTTCAGAAAGGAGCGCTACTTTAGAAAATCCAGATCCAGACAATTTACCCATGATCTCCATGACCCTTCCGTAGTTAATATTTTTATCTCCTCGAACATAAATTCTTGTGTCAGTTCTATTTTTAGAAACTGCTAAAAGTTTAGGAATTAATTCATTAAATCCAATTTTAGTATCTTGAATAAAAATCTCTCCCAAAGAATTAATTGATAATGTTAAAGGTTCTTTGTCATCTGGTAAAGAATCTGCGTCACTATTAGGTAAATTAACGGGAACGCCCACAGTCAACATAGGTGCTGACACCATAAATACAATCAATAAAACCAACATGACGTCTACAAATGGGGTAACGTTAATCTCGCTCATTAAAGATCTAGAGCGAGATCTGGATTTTGAAAACAAAAAAGCCATTTATATTATTGTTAAAAAACTTTGTGTGAAATTTTCCAATTTTTGCGTATATTTTCTAGAATCGCTTGAGAACTTATTATAAGCAACAACTGCCGGTATCGCCGCAAGTAAACCAAGTGCTGTAGCAAATAAGGCTTCTGCAATTCCTGGTGCTACAATTGCAAGACTTGTATTTCTTGAAATGGCTATAGATTGAAAAGAATTCATGATTCCCCAAACCGTTCCAAACAATCCAATAAATGGCGCAACCGAACCTACCGTTGCAAGGAAAGAAAGATTCTTTTCATATTTTTCTATTTCTTTATCAATCGCAACATCCATTACTCGTTTAGTTCTTTCCGTTAATTGTCCTTTGCTTTTGCTATCTTGTGCACACTCCATGCCAGCTCTAAAAACCACAACTAAAGGATTATCAGAAGAGCTATCTGTTTTTTTATAAAATTCGCTTGCTGATCTAGATGACCAAAACTGGTCTTCAACTAAAGCTGTTTCTTTAAATAATTTTTTAAAAATCTTAAATTTATCAAAAATTAGTGCCCAAGAAAATATTGAGGCTGCTAAAAGAGAAAGCATTACAAGTTTCACCACAATATCTGCACGAACAAAAAGGGTAAAAATAGAAAAATCGGCGCTTGCTAGGCTGGCCGTTGCGGTTGCTGTAACTGGATCCATATATATTTTGTACTTTCTAATGTTGTCATTAATTTGTCTTTTTAGAGTTACATAAATTCGTTATTAAAGGCAACTTTTGAAAAGCTCCATGACTGCAACTGGCATTTTGCTTGGCTTGCCCTGCTTATTAACGCTAGCTAAAATAACTTTTGCCTCAACTAACAATTGCTCATTTTTTTTTGTAGTCCAACAATCTACTAAAAATACAGTTTGTTTCATTTCTAATTTTACAGCTGACAGACTTTTAAGTTCTGTTTTAACTATTAAATGATTTTCTAAATAGGCTGACTTTTTAAAGGCAATATCAAGATGAACAACCACAATTTGTAATCCGTATTTATCCATAAGTATATTATGGTTAGTGCCAAGACTTCGGATCATTTCCGTTCTGGCTCGTTCTAAATATTTTAAATAATTTGCGTAATAAACAATCCCACCAGCATCGGTATCTTCATAATATACACGAACATTATGTTCAAAATGTTTAGCCATGAAAACTTTCGTTGGAATAATGATCTACAAAATACTTTCCAATTAAAATGGCATCTGATTTGTTAGAATCTTTTTTTTTATTTAATTGAGGTGATAAATCAGGAAACATTTCAATAACTTTAGTTCTGCTAGCATCTTTTTCAGATCCAATTAAATTAAAATGCTTTTTCCATTTTACTGGTCTAATAAAATAAATAGAGATTCCAAGAGCTGAACATATACCTTTAATGACGCCAAAAGATTGGCCGAAGTTAAACATGCTGGTCACACCTTGTCCTGGCATCGCACTTACCTGCTCTATAATAACCGAGGTTGTCTCACGATCTGTTATTCTAGACTTAATTTCATGGGCTAACTGAGCAGCATTGACCTGTCTCTTATTTTTTTTACCTTCAATCATAGTTGGCATATCAAAAAATGTGACGATTTTTTTATTCTCAAATACACTGATGGCTCCACTTACTCCTGGGTCTATTCCAAATACAATCAAGCTTGCATCTCCTTTAAAATATTTTCATCCACATCAAAATTTGTATAAACATTTTGAACATCCTCATCATCTTCTAGCAAATCAATAAAATCGATAATTTTTTCAAATGTTTCTTTATTAATTGAAACTGTATTTTTTGGTTTCCAAATAATTCCAGCAAAACTAAGATCTTTAATTTTTTTTTCAACAACGGTTCTAACATCATTAAAATTTTCTTTTTTAGAAAAAATTTCGTGATATTCATCACCACTAATACAATCTTCTACTCCCGCCTCTAAAGCAAGCGCAAATACTTCCTCTTCAGAAATTAATTCTTTTCTAATTTTGATTTGACCCATTTCTTCGAACTGATATGAAACAGATCCTTCCACACCTAGAGAACAACCACTTTTTTCAAATAAAATTCTTAAGTTGGTAACTGTTCTATTTTTATTATCTGTTAATGCTTCAATAATAAAAGCAACTCCTCCTGGTCCAAATCCCTCATATTGGCTTTTTTCATAATTAGCATCATCACTTGGACCTTGTGCTTTTTTAATTGCTCTTACAATGTTGTCTTTGGGCATATTGGCTTCACGCGCAGCCTGAACTGCAGATCTTAATCTTGGATTAAAATCAACCTCAGGAAGTCCTAATCTGGCTGAGACCGTTATTTCTCTGCTTAATTTAGAAAATAACTTGGAACGTTGTTTGTCTGCTTTTCCTTTTTTGTGCTTGATACCTGCCCAATGCGAATGACCTGCCATATTATTTAAATTTATTTGTTAGACGTCCGCCAATAATAATTGGGGTAATTTCTTTTGCTAATCCGGTATTAATATCGCCCACAACCACAACTCCAGATAAAGTTGCCTCCCCATTAGCTGGACTTAATCTTTCGGTTCTTTCCTGCGTGAAAAATCGTTTTAAAGCTTTGTCACTTTCCATTCCTATTATTGAATTATAATCTCCACACATACCCGCATCAGTTTGATAAGCAGTTCCATTTTCTAATATTCTAAAATCTGCGGTTGGAGTGTGGGTATGGGTACCCACAACTAAGGTAGCTTTTCCGTCTAAAAAATAACCCATGGCTTGTTTTTCGCTGGTGATCTCAGCATGAATGTCTACAAATAAAAAATCTAAATCTTTTTTTAAATTAATTTTTTTCATTTTTTCTTCTATAAAAGGAAAGACGGGATCTGTATTTTTTTTCATATATACGTTGCCCATTAAATTCATCACTCCAATTTTACAATTATTCTTTTCGTAAATTTCAAATCCATTTCCGGGTGTTCCTTCTCCGTAATTCCATGGACGCAACAATCTTTTTTCTTTTACAATAAAATCCATTGTTTCTTTTTGATCCCAAATATGGTTTCCGGTAGTAATTACATCAACGCCAACTGCGAATAGCTCCTCACAAATAGCCTCTGTAATTCCATAGCCACCAGCTGAATTTTCTCCATTGGCAATTACAAAATCTATTTGGCGTGACTTAATAATATCTGGAAGCTTATCAATAACTACACTTCTTCCCGCTCTGCCCATGATGTCGCCTAAAAACAAAAAATTCATTCTTTAATAACACTACCTTGCTCTGTAATAATTCCTTTTAACGGAACATCGTTTTTGTTAACAGGAATTGCTTTTGTTTGTTGAAACGAAAAAGCTACTCCAAAAGTTAAAAATTTTTTATTTTTAGAAAAATATCTATCGTAATAGCCCCTTCCATAACCAAGACGGTTAAAGTTTAAATCAAAAGCAAGCAATGGTGTTAAAAATAATTGAGGAATAATTTTTTTGTTTTTCAAGGATGGCTCTAAAATTCCAAATTTATTTACATATAGCGGATCATATTCATTCCAAACTTTAAATTCCATCTTGTTTTTTTTAAGCACTACAGGCAGCGCAATTGTGCATTTTTTTTTTAATATTTGTAGAACTGGATTCATATTAAGTTCAAAATTAATAGGCTGGTACGCTCCTATTGTTTTGATTTTATGTCGCTTGATAATTTTAGATAAGAAAGAAACAATGGCATTAATCTGCGATCCTGTTAATTCTGCGTACTTTTCTCCACGCAGCTTACTAAACTTTTTTCTTAGCTTATCTTTCATTAAAGCTAATTAGCTTTGGATAAAAAATTATTAATTGAATTATTAACTTTGGTTAATACCTCGGAATAACTATTTTCATTTTGAGAAATCATGGCTTTAAGATTTGCCAGTTCTTCATTTAAATTTCTTACTTCTCTATCTCTGTCATTTTTATACTGAATAGATAAATCTTTAATTTCTTTAAATTTTGTTTCCAATTCTTTATTGTGACGTTTGAATTTTTCCATGCTTGCCTTTAAAGTATACACCTCATCTACAACCTGAATTGCGGTAATTAGTAATAATTTACCTTCTCCAAGATTTCCAAGATCTGATTTTAGTTGTTCGTATTTTTTATTTAGTTCTATCGTTAGCTTTTCTAATTCTTGTTCTTGTCCATCTTCACAAGCTAATAAATAATCTCTACCATTAAAACGTACATTTACATTTACCATGGCTGACCATCCAACAGTTCGTCCGTTTCTTGACTGAGCTCATCAATTTTTTTCACTACTGCTTCTTTTCGTTCATTTGCTTCTGCTAATTGATATCTTGAATTTTGAAGATCTCTTTCCATCGACGAAATTTCTTTTTTTAATTTTATATTTTCACTTTCAATTTCTTCAATTTTTAGTCTTAAATTGAGTGAAGATTTATCTTCTAAATTAACTTTATCATGAAGATTTTGTAAATTTTGTTTCAAAGAAATGTTTTCTGTCTCAAGTGTGGATAACTTTAAACGTAAACTTAGTTTTTCCTGCTCCAAATCTAATTTTAGTTGTTCAAGATCTACAATCTTTTTTTTTGAATTATGAACTAAATCACTAATTGAATCCAATTTGGACAGTGAATTAAAGAGGTGCTCTTCTTTGTCTTTAAGTTTATTCATTTATTCTATTATCTATTATTTATTTATCTTTTTATTTATATAACAAAGTATTATTAATTTCGAGAAGCAAAGTCTAAAAAGGTTTTAATGAAAAAAGTTACCCACGCCGATATTGCAAATGCAATTCGTTTTTTATCAATAGATGCTGTGCAAAAAGCAAATTCTGGTCACCCTGGAATGCCCATGGGAATGGCGGATGTATGCGCTGTACTATTCAAGTATTTTTTAAAATTTGATCCAAGCGATCCGGAATGGATTAATCGAGATCGATTCGTTTTATCTGCGGGCCACGGTTCTATGTTGCTATACTCTCTTTTATATTTAACTGGCTATAAAAGTGTTTCGCTAGAAGACATTAAAAATTTTAGGCAATTAGATTCTATTTGTGCTGGTCATCCTGAATATGAACACGGCACCGGTATTGAAACAACCACTGGTCCTCTTGGACAAGGTATTGCAAATGCTGTTGGCTTTGCAATTTCTGAAGAAATATTAAAAGCAAAAAAAGGTAAAGATATTTATGACCACAAAACGTATGTGATTGCTGGTGATGGCTGTCTTATGGAAGGAATAAGTCACGAAGCTTTAAGTTTGGCTGGTCACTTAAAACTAAAAAATTTAATCATGTTTTTTGATAATAACTCCGTCTCTATTGATGGTCCAACAAGCCTTGCTGTTTCTGATAATTATAAAAAAAGATTTGAAGCATATGGTTGGGAGTACATCGATATAAACGGTCACAATGAAAAACAAATATTTAAAGCCATAAAAAAAACTCAAAAAGCAAAAAAACCAACGGTCATTTCATGCAAAACTGTTATTGGATTTGGGTCTCCTAACAAATCAGGAACATCTTCTGTTCATGGAAGTCCACTTGGTGAAGATGAAATTAATTTAGTAAGAAAAAAGTTAAAATGGAAACATGCGCCATTTGATATACCAAAAGAAATATTAAGTGCTTGGAGAGCGATTGGTGAGCAGGGAAAAAAATTAAGATTACAATGGCAAAAAAAAGCAGGTAATAAAATAAATAAATTATCTCAAGATAATTCAAAACTACTTAATAATATTTTTACAAATGCAAAAATTGCCGCTGTTAAAGATGCAAAACCAACAGCTACTAGAAAATCTTCGGAAGATATTCTAACGTTATTAACCACAGAAATACCAGAACTGATTGGTGGATCTGCAGACCTAGCTGGATCCAACAACACTAAAACAAAAAGTCAAAAAATTATTAAACCAGGAGATTTTTCTGGAACTTATATTCATTACGGAGTCCGAGAACATGCTATGGCCGCCATCATGAACGGAATTGCTTTGCACGACAATTTAATTCCATATGGTGGAACTTTTTTAATTTTTAGCGACTATTGCAAACCAGCTATCAGACTATCTGCTTTAATGAAGCAAAGAGTGGTGTATGTAATGACTCACGATTCCATCGGTCTTGGTGAGGATGGGCCAACCCATCAACCTATAGAACAACTTGCTGGGTTAAGAGCTATACCAAACCTAAATGTATTTAGGCCAGCTGATACTACCGAAACTATTGAATGTTGGGAGTTGGCATTACAACAAAAAAAAACTCCGAGTGTCCTGTCTCTTACTAGACAAAATTTAATTCCTGTACGAAAAGAATTTAATAAAGAGAATAAATGTTCATTTGGTGCTTATGAAATTCTTCGAACGAATTCAACAATAGATCTAACCCTAATAGCAACAGGATCAGAAGTAGAAATAGCAATTGAAGCAAGTCATGAGTTAGCTAAAAACAAAATTCATTGCAAAGTTATTTCTATGCCCTGCCAAGAACTGTTTGATCAACAATCAGAAACTTATAAAAACAAAATTCTAAACGAAACAACTACAAAAATTTCTATAGAGGCTGCCTCTACTATGGGATGGAAAAAATATACTGGAAATGAAGGAAGAGAGCTTGGTATTGATAGTTTTGGAAAAAGTGCTCCCTATAAAAAAATATATGAACATTTTAAATTAACTAGTAATAATATAGTCAAGCAGGCAAAAGAAATTTTAGGAAAATAATGATTAAAGTTGCAATTAATGGATTTGGAAGAATTGGAAGAATGGTTCTAAGATCTATTATTGAAAATAAAATTAAATCTATCAAAGTTGTTGCTATAAATAATAGGGCTGACACAGGAACAAGTGCTTTTTTATTGGAAAAAGACACCATTCATGGAAATCTTAATGTGCCCGTACACTTTGATAAAAAAAGTATCAAGGTAGCAGGTCAAAATATTCTTTGTTTTAACGAAAATGATCCAGAAAATTTACCTTGGAAAAAACTGGGGATTGATATTGTTTTTGAATGCACTGGCAAATTTAATTCTAAAGAAAAATCTAGTAAGCACATATTAGCAGGAGCAAAAAGAGTCCTAGTTTCTGCACCTTGCAAAAACGCAGATCAAACAATCGTTTATGGCGTTAATGAAAAAAAAATATCCAAGAAAGATAAAATTATTTCTGTAGCATCCTGTACGACAAATTGTCTAGCACCTATCGCATATGTAATGGATAAAAATTTTTCCATAGAAAGAGGCTATATGACGACCATTCACTCTTACACAAGCGACCAAAGATTATTGGATAATTCACATAAAGATTTACGTAGAGCGCGTAGCGCACCAAACTCTATGGTTCCAACAAGCACTGGTGCTGCTACTTCGTTGGGAATAATATTGCCCAATCTAAAAAATAAAGTAGACGGAATATCTATAAGAGTTCCAACGCCGAACGTTTCTTTGGTTCAACTTTCTTTTACGGCCAAGAAAAAAATGAATGAACGACTAATTAATTTAGCGTTAGAAAAAGCTAGCAAAACTTACTTAAAAAATATCTTAGGAATAAGCGAGCAGCCTCTTGTCTCCTCCGATTTTAATCATGATCCAAGATCATCTATTGCAGATACATTACTAACTAAAGTAGTAGATGGAAAAATTGCAACTGTATTTGCCTGGTATGACAATGAGTGGGGATTTTCTAATCGAATGGTTGACCTCGCGCTGTTCTTAAAAAAATAACTCAAGAGTAATGCGCCAACTAAGACTCCTAGATAAAAACAAAGACCTTAATAATCTTAAAATTTTACTCAGAGTAGACTTTAATGTTCCGCTTCAGAACCAAGTAGTCTCGGATTCAACTAAAATTACCAAAGTTAAAAAAATTATAATAAATCTTTTGCACAGAGGCGCCGTTGTCATTCTTTGTTCTCACCTGGGAAGACCACAAGTAAAAGGTAAAGCTGGTTTTTCGCTAGAGCCAATTAAAATAGCAGCTGAGAAAATTATAGGACAAGAAATTACTTTTATTAATGAAAATTTTAAAAAAAATATTGAAGATCAAATACAAAGAGGGAAAAAACTTTTTTTGTTAGAAAATTTGCGTTTTGATGCTGGAGAAGAAAAGGATAGTGACTATTTTTCAAAAACACTTGCTGACCTTGGCGAATTATATATTAACGAAGCATTTTCATGCTCACATCGTCAACACGCTTCAATTCATGGAATTACAAAATTTATAGACTCTTACGCGGGAGAAACTATTAACGAAGAGTTAATAGCGTTAAACTCTATTATTTCTGACACTCAAAGACCAGTTGCTTGCTTAATTGGTGGATCAAAGATTTCCACAAAAATTGATCTAATAACTAATCTTTTGCCCAAGGTAAACTATATGATTATCGGCGGCGCCATGGCTAATAATTTCTTAAAATATAAAAACTTCAAAGTAGGAAAATCTAAAATTGAAGATAACATAGACTCAACGGTAGAAGGTATTTTAAATTCAGCAATACAAAATAACTGTGAATTGGTCCTACCTACAGATGTGGTCACCGCAAAAAATTTTGAAGATAAAGGAATTAACAAGCAACTAAATCAAATTGAAGATGATGATATGATTCTTGATATCGGAAATGAAACAATAAAAAATATTTCTAGTATATTAAGAAAGTCCAAAACTGTTTTTTGGAACGGTCCTTTTGGTTTTTTCGAAAAAGATAATTTTGCAATAGGTACTAATCAAATCTCAATGGTTATTTCCGAATTAACAAAGCAAAGGCAATTAATATCGATAGCTGGCGGTGGCGATACTTTTGCTGCTATTAAAAAATCTAAAAAAGAAAATGACTTTACTTACATATCCACAGCAGGAGGAGCTTTTTTAGAATGGTTAGAGGGAAAAATACTTCCTGGTCTAAAAGTTCTTGAAATTAAAAATTAAAATTATAACTTATTTTCATGAGTATTGAAAAAATTGCACTTCAAATGCTTGCTAGCGGTAAGGGTATTCTTGCAGCTGATGAAAGCACCGGAACTATGACTAAAAGACTTGATTCTGTTAAGATTCCATCTACAGAAAAAAATAGGCTAGGTTTTAGAGAGGCTTTATTTACTTCAAAAAAAGCGAGCACATATATTAGTGGTGTAATTTTATATGACGAAACACTTAGACAAAAATCTAGTAGTGGCTCACCTATTCCTGAGCTTTTAAATAAACAAAATATATTACCAGGAATTAAAGTGGATGCCGGCACCAAGCCGCTCATGGATTCTCCTGATGAATTAATTACTGAAGGATTAAACGGACTTCAAGATCGATTAAAAGAATACTATCGATTAGGGGCAAGATTTACAAAATGGCGCGGCGTTTATAAAATATCTAAAAATTTTCCAAGCACAAAAGCAATCGTGGAAAATGCTATTGCACTAGCTAAATATGCAAAACTAGTTCAAGACGCTAATATGGTTCCAATCGTTGAGCCTGAAGTTTTGATGGATGGAGCACACGACATAAATAAATGCTTTGATGCAACCTCCTCTGTATTACAAGAATGCTTTCATCAATTAAAAATTGCGGGAGTAAATCTTAAAGGTATTGTTTTAAAACCAAATATGATCTTAAATGGATCTGAGTCTGGAATAACGAATGAAACTTCTGAAGTAGCAGCAAAAACTTTAAAGTGCTTAACAAATAATGTCCCCAAAGAAGTTCCTGGCATTGCATTCCTTTCTGGCGGTCAAAGCGAACTAGATGCTACTAAAAATCTAAATGAAATTAACAAAATTAATGATACTAAATTTGTATTTACTTTTTCTTATGGAAGGGCTTTGCAACAAAGTGCTTTAAAAAAATGGGCGCAAAATATTGAAGATACAAAGTCTGCTCAAGCCGTATTTGATCAAAGAGCATGGATGAATAGCCTTGCTGCTACTGGCAAATGGGATAGCAATAAAGAAGTAGCTATTTAGATTGCCAACGAAAAATATCTATTTAATTACACCAAACACTCTGGATAGATCGTTTTACCGCTTTCTACCCAAATTATTAAAATTAAACAGAATTGCCTATCTCCAGGTACGCTTAAAAAAGCTTTCTAGAAATAAACTAATTAAGGAAATTAAAAAAATAAACAAAATTGTAGGTAAAAAAACAAAAGTTATTATTAACGATTTTCCAGACATAGCCGATTTACTTAAATGCGATGGATGTCATCTCGGTCAAAAAGATCCTAAATTAGAATTTGTTAAAACTAAATTTAAGAGTCTTAAAACAATAGGAGCAACCTGCCATAACTCAAAGAGGCTAGCCTTAAACTCTGTTAAAAAAGGAGCTTCTTATGTTGCCTTTGGATCCTTTTTTAAAACCTCAACAAAAAAAGTGAAATTTAAAGCAAATCTCTCATTGCTAAGATGGGCTAAAAATAAAATTAAAAAGCCGATTGTTGCCATTGGAGGAGTAAACGACAAAAACTATAAAACCTTGTTAGATAATGGAGCTAACTTAATAGCTTGCTCAAGTTTTGTATGGAAAAATAAGAAATACAACCCATTACAAGCATTAAAGAAATTAAAGTAATTTATTTCATGTCAAAAAAGGTGTATTACCCTGCGATATGAAAATTACAGCTATTGAAATTAAGCCTGGTACAATAATTGAACATGAAAAAGATTTGTGGCTTTGTCTTAAAGCGCAGCATGTTAAACCAGGAAAAGGTGGGGCGTTTAACCAGGTAGAATTAAAAAGTATCACTAAAGGTACAAAATTAAACGAACGTTTTAGATCAGACGAGACTGTTGAGAAAGCGTCTCTTGATGAACGAAACTATCAGTACCTTTATAGTGACGATCAAAGTTTATTTTTTATGGATACTAAAGACTATGAACAAATTACTATTTCTAAAGAATTGGTGGGAGAAGATGAGCATTTAATGACAGAAAATTTAGACGTAGTTATAGAATTTTATGATGAAAAACCATTAAAAGTTACTTTACCAAAACACTTAGAATTTGACGTTTTAGAAACAGATGCAGTAGTAAAAGGACAAACAGCATCAAGTTCTTACAAGCCAGCAGTTATTAAAAATAATATAAAAATTCAAGTTCCACCGTTCATCAATCAAGGTGATAAAATTGTTATCGATTCTGAAACTCGAGAGTATGTGAAGAAGGCAAATTAAATGCCTCTACTATCACCAGAAATAAACGTTTTAGAAAAAGTATGCATTAAAGCATCCAAAACTATTATTAGAGACTTTGGAGAAATAGAAAAACTTCAAGTTTCCAAAAAAGGACCTGGTGACTTCGTTACCAAAACAGATCAAAAAGTTGAAGAAATTATTATTGAAGAATTAGAGAGAGCAAGGCCTGGTTATAATTTTTTAGCTGAGGAAGGGGGAACTACTAAAGAAAAAAAAAGTGAGTTTACATGGATTATTGATCCAATCGATGGAACTGCTAATTTTATGCATGGTATTCCTCATTTTGCTATCTCTATAGGCCTAGAAAAAAATGGAGAAATAATTGTTGGAATTATTTTTGATCCTATTAAAAATGAAATGTTTTATGCAGAAAAAGGTAGGGGTTCTTATCTAAACAACACAAGAATTAGAGTATCTTCTCGAAATATTTTAGGTGACTCAGTGGCTTTGACAGGTGGTCCTGCTTTTGCAGAAGAGAATAAACAAAATTTTTATAATGAATACATAGCAATGAGTAACCACTGTCATCAAGTAAGAAAATTAGGCAGTGCTGCTTTGGATTTGGCATATGTTGCCGCTGGACGAGCTGAAATTTTTTGGCATAAAAATTTAAAATATTGGGACATTGCTGCAGGGTTGATTATTGTCAAAGAAGCAGGTGGCACAATAACTGACTTTAAAGGTAAAACATTTGATTTAAATAATAAAGAATTACTCGCAACTAATTCAAGACTTGATTCTGAGACAGTGAAAATTTTATCATCAACTAAATGATAAAATTTGTTTTTTTCTTATTCCTAGATGTGGTTGCATTTAGTGGAGTACTCATAGCAACCCTGCCATTCCTAATTCATAGTTATGGAGGCGATATATTTATTATTACTTTAGCATTTGGTTCTTTTTCCTTCTTTCAATTTTTTGTGTCTCCGTTTTGGGGCGGTTTGTCAGATAAATTAGGACGAAAACCATTATTAATCATGAATTGTATTGCAGAATTAGTTGCTAATATTATTTTGGCATTAAGCGGCTCTCTAATGGTAATTTTTATATCTAGAGTAATTGCTGGATTATTTAAAACTAACGTATCTGTCGGAACCGCCTACATCGCTGATATCACAAATGATAAAAACAGAGCAAAAGGGATGGGGATGTTTGGTGTTGCCTTTGGTTTGGGCTTTACTTTGGGTCCATTGATGGGTGGTCTGATTGCAGGTTCTGATTTTACATATAAATCATTAAGCAATGTTGCATGGTTTGCTTGTATAATTAATTTAATCAATCTTTTGTTTGTTTTTTTCTTTTTAGACGAAAGTTTAAAAAATAAAAAAGACTATAAAATTAAGTACTCAATTGATCGATTTAAGTCTCAGCTAGAAGTTGTAGCAAACAAAAGTCTTCTTCCTTTTTTTATACTAATATTTTGTATTCATTTAACTTTTTCTGGGATGGAAGGAACTATTGCAATGTGGGGAAGAGAAACATTTGAGTGGGGCCCTAAAGAAATTGGCTTTGTAATGTTATTAGCTGGTTTAACTCAAATACTTGTCCAAGGTGGATTATTAAGATTTTTATTAAAATTTTATAACGAAAAACAGCTTATACGGAGCGGTTATATATGTTTAATATTTGGATTTCTAACAATCCCTTTTTCAAATCTTTATCTAATGCCAGTTGCCATAATTCTTTTATGTTATGGTATAGGTGTTACCAATCCCTGCTTAAATAGTCTCATATCTAAAAATTCACCGACTAAAATTAGAGGGCTTGCAATGGGTTCGGCTTACTCATCCCAAGCAGCCGCCAGGTTTATTGGACAGCCATTAGCTGGACTTATGTTTTTGCATTTAGGAAAAAATTACCCTTTTTATTTTGATATTGTTTTTTTGTTTGTTTTGGGCTTTTTTTATTTTTTAAACAACCTCAAACAAGAAAAAACCCTTTAATAGGGAATTATTATAGTTTCTTGTTTATTTTGACTTATTTGCTATAAAAGCCATCTTATTATGAAAAAAAACGTTCACCCAAACCTGCATAAAATTACTGTACAAATGACTGATGGTACAGAGTTTGAAACTATGTCAACATGGGGTAAAGAAGGTGATGTTATGAAATTAGATATCGATCCAAAATCACATCCTGCTTGGACGGGAGTTACTCAAAAGCTTCAAGACAAAGGACGAGTAAGCAAATTCAATAAACGATTTGCAAATTTACAAAAGGCGTAGTTTTTATGAATCAACCATTAATGCCAAAAGCGACAGCTGTTTGGTTAATAGACAATTCTACTTTAACTTTTAAACAGATTGCAGATTTTTGTGGTTTACATGAACTTGAAGTAAAAGGAATAGCTGATGGAGATGTTGCGGTAGGAATTAAAGCATATAATCCAATATTATCCAACCAACTTACGAGAGAAGAAATTCAATTATCTTCCGAAGATCCTTCTAGACCTCTCAAAATGAATCAAAAAAATATGGATATTGAGGTAAAAAAAATGGTCGGAACTAAATATACTCCTATTGCAAAAAGAGAAGATCGTCCAAATGCTATAGCATGGTTAACAAAGAACTATCCTCAATTAGCTGATAGTCAAATATGTAAACTGGTTGGAACTACAAAAAATACTGTGGTCGGTATTAGAACTAGAAAACATTGGAACATGTCAAATATTTCTCCTAAAGATCCTGTTGCAGCCAATTTGTGTACACAGACCGACTTAGTGAAGGCTGTTGAAAGAGCAAAGAAAAAACAAGAGAGAATTGAAAAAGAGAAAAAAAAAGAAAAAGCAAAGCAAGCAAATCTTGCTGAATAATAAATTTTTCTAGTGAAAAAAAAAATTAATACACAGCAAAAAGTAGCTATTGTCATGGGTAGTAAATCTGACTGGCCAACTATGAAATGGTGTGCCGATACGCTAAAAAAACTTCAAGTTAAGTTTGACGCTAAGATTATTTCAGCTCACAGAACTCCAGATCGAATGTTCAAATTTGCAAAAACTGCCGAAAAAGAAAATTATTCTGTCATTATAGCTGGAGCTGGAGGATCTGCACATCTACCAGGAATGATTGCGTCTATGAGCACACTTCCAGTCATTGGCGTACCTATTGAAAGTAAAAAATTAAAAGGTTTGGATAGCTTATTGTCAATTGTGCAAATGCCAAAAGGAATACCGGTTGGAACAGTTGCGATTGGCGAAGATGGAGCTATTAATGCTGGCATTATAGCTGCTTCTATTATTGCTCTTAATAATAAAAAAATTAAAGCCAATTTAGTAAGATGGAGGAATAAGCAAACACAATCTGTTAAAAAAAAACCTAATTAACGGATGAGCAACAAGAAGCCAATACTTGGAATTATTGGTGGAGGACAACTAGGTAGCATGCTTTGCCAAGCTGCTAAAAAATTAAATATTAATACAACAATTCTAACTGACGATCCTGACGCTCCTGCACAAAATTTTTGTAATAATTTTATATACACAGACTATAACAACAAGAGCGAGATAGAAAAATTTGCTTATTCGTGCGATTTTATTACATTTGAATTTGAAAATATACCTTTTGAAATATTACAAGAAATTTCAAATATCAAACAAGTCCGGCCCGATCCTAAAATTAATAAAATAGTTCAAAATAGATTTTCTGAAAAGAACTTCATAAATTCATTGGGAATTACAACTACAGAATTTGCATTTATTAAAACAAAAAATGATATTGAAAAAAATAAAAAATTACTTCCGGGAATACTTAAGACTTGCCTTCTTGGTTATGATGGCAAGGGCCAATCTGTGATTAATTCAATGGAAGATGTTAAAAAAGAATTATCACCATCGGTTGATTTTATTTTAGAAAAATTTATTAATTTAAAACAAGAAATATCAGTTATTATCACTAGATTTGAAAATGGGGATTGTTCTATTTATGAGCCAATAGAAAATGTTCATCAAGAACAAATATTAAGAAGTTCGACCATACCTGCCAATATTTCTAAAGAATTATTTAATCAAGCTCACACTATAGCAAAAATTATTTCAGAAAAATTAGAATACATTGGAACTATGTGTGTTGAATACTTTATTGACCATAATAATAAACTATACGTAAATGAAATTGCACCAAGAGTTCACAACTCTGGACATTTAACAATAAATGCCTTTAACGTTAGCCAGTTTGAAAACCATGTTAGAGCTGTTTGCGGCCTAGACAATATTACTCTTCAAAAAAAATCAGATGCACAAATGTTTAATATTATAGGAGCTGATATTACTAACTATAGAAATAAAAAATTAAAGAATGAAGAATTTTTCTTTGATTATATGAAGAAAGAAATAAAAAGTAAGAGAAAAATGGGTCACATTACTACATTAATAAAAAAGCAGTAAATTTCTTATAAAAAATCTAAAAACCTCGTCCTGTTTTTTTTGAAGTAAAGTCAAAATTTTTCAATCCGGCAAGGATATTGGACAGATTAAGTTTCGATTTAAAATCATTAAATTTTCTAACTTTGTCTAAGGAATTATCAATGTCTTTAATTATGTCTTTTTGATCATAACCAGAGCAGCTTATCATTTTTATAAAAATCTTAGAATAAACAGATGATAAAATAATTCTTTTCGTATAGTAATTAATATCATCAGAAGTATCACCTGCAATTTTCCACATCATGCTGCTTGCTTTAAAAAAGTAATCTAACATTTGTGAAAATTTCTTCTCAGTTATCAAGAATAAAAAAACTTTTTTTAGAAATTGTTTTTTTTCAAAATCATGTTGCAGTTGGTATTCTAATAAATTTTTTATTTTTAGTGTTATGCTTTTAATCTCCTTGATTTTAACACTTTGAGAGCGCAAATTTTCAATATTCTGTTCAAAAAAATACGCTATGATTGTTTCGGATATCTCTTTATCTTGCGAATATCGATAAGTTTTATTTTTTTCAAATATTTTAGCTCGCTTAATTTCTGAAAAAGAAAACTGATCAGTATTTTTTAGTAAAAAATTTAATATTTTTCTTTTTTCGAGTTTATTCATTTCCGACTGTCTCCATTTTTAAAAATATATATTTTAAAAAAATCCAACCTATTGGATAAATAAAAAATGTTCCAAGAAAATTATAAATGAGCACTCTAAAGTCATAAATATTCCCCATAAAAAAATAAATAATGAAGATTAAAATATAGGCAGCAAAAATAGAAATGCCAAAGGCTATCCATTCTGCTTTAAAAATAGATCTTAGCTTTATTGTGTTTTGGTAGACTGCTATTTTATAAATTAAAATATATATACAAGAAGACATTCCAAATGGGCTTCCCGTAATACTATCATTTACCAATCCTAAAAAAAACAAAGGTATAATTGAAAAAAATATAAAGCGATTGAAAGAAAAAAAATAAATGAGCAAGAACTGAATATTAAAGTATTTATTTAAATTTGCACTTAACGAAAACTCATTAAAAATAGAATTAAATAAAATTGACGTTATTAAAAAACCTAATGCTATTATATTGTTATAATTCTTTTTAGCTCTAAACATAATTATTTAACAAGAACAGAAACATAATCTACTTCAAGTTTCTCATAATTTTGTTTTATACTGTAATCATTCTTCATATTTTTTTCATTTTCGTTACTCTTGATTATAGTTCCTACAAGAATTCCTTTTTTGAGAACTCCTTCGATTTCAGAAGTGTAAATTATATCTCCATTTTTTAATTCAGAGTTTTTTGGTAAAAATTCTAATGACAATTTGCTTGTTACTAATGGACTTCCTATTAAAATTGCTTGATAAAGATTCTCCCCGACCAGAACTGGGATTCTGCTATTAACATCTGTTAAAAATATACCTCTTGATGTTTTTTGGTTAACTTCAGTTATTTGGCCAATAAGATAATTATTTTTTATTACTGGATTTCCTATTTTTAATCCACTTTCTGATCCCTTATTAATGATAAATGAATCTGAAATAAAATTTTTCGCTTCAATTAATACTTTTGCTTTAATTGTTTCAAATTTAACAGAATTTTCTTCACTTAAAAATGTTTCAAATTTCTTAAAATCTTTTTTTAAAAATTTATTTTGTTGAGTTAGTTCTTCTATCTGATTTTCTAGTGCTTTTATTTGTTGATGTTGATCTGTGAGTTTGATCGTTTCCTTGATAAAATTAGGAAGTGCTACAATTTTTTTAACCGGATATGTAACGCCATAAGATGCATATGCCACTGCATCATTTATAATAGATTTTGTTTTGTTAAATATTTTTTGGTTAATACTATCTAAATAAATAAAACCAAAACAAACAATAAAAACTATAAAAACTCTTAAATTACTTTTGTCGAACCAGCTATTATCTGCTTGCATTTAACCTTTTTAATATTCGGTTAACATCGCAGAGAATATTCCTTCTTGCTCCAAAGCCTTTCCGGTTCCAAGTGCAACGCATGACAATGGGTCTTCAGCTATAGATACTGGTAAGCCAGTTTCTTTTGCGATTAATTTGTCTAAATTTTTTAAATAAGCTCCTCCTCCTGCAAGAACCATTCCCATATCAACTAAATCTGCTGCTAATTCCGGTGGTGTATTTTCTAAAGCTTCTCTAATTGCCGCCACGATTTGGCTAACTACTGGGGCTAAAGCTTCAGCTGTATCTTTTTCTGTTAATTTTACTTCCTTGGGTACTCCTGTTCTAACATCTCTTCCCTTCATGATATAAGTATTTTCATTATTAGATGGAATAGCTGAACCAATTTCTTTTTTAATTTTTTCTGCTGTAGATTCTCCAATCAATAAGTTAAATCTTTTTCTCATAAAAGTAATAATGGCCTGATCAAGTGCATCACCTGCCAATCGTAAGGATTTTGAATAGACAATGCCACCAAGTGACAGAACAGCAATTTCAGTTGTTCCTCCGCCAATATCTACAATCATAGATCCTGTTGGTTCTGAAATAGGAAGTCCTGCACCTATTGCGGCCGCAACTGGTTCCTCAATTAGTTGAACCTTTCTTGCTCCTGCTGCGTGAGCAGCTTCTTGAATAGCTCTTCTTTCTACTGGGGTTGATCCTGTTGGCACACAAATAATAATTCTTGGATTTGCAAAAGCTGAACGCTTATGAACTTTTTTAATAAAGTGTTTAATCATTTCCTCTGTCACAACGAAATCAGCGATGACACCGTCTCTTAATGGACGAATAGCTTGAATACTTCCTGGTGTTCTTCCTAACATTTGTTTTGCATCATCTCCAACTGCCAAAACTCTGTTTTTTCCTTTGTCATTTATAATAGCAACAACAGATGGTTCGTTTAGAACAATTCCTTTTCCTTTTACGTAAACTAAAGTATTTGCTGTACCAAGATCAATCGCCATATCTGTTGACCACATTGACATTATTTTATTAAACATTTTTTCCTCTTTTCTTAAATTGCAGCTGAAAACTCATCGTTTGGAGCGGTTCGTTTTCTTTTGATTATCAGTTTATTTAACGCATTAATATAAGCTTTTGCAGATGCAACCAAAGTATCAGTATCTGCTGCCTGGCCTACAGAAATTTTTCCATTTTCCTCAATTCGTACACTTACCGTAGCTTGGGCGTCGGTACCCTCTGTTACAGCGTGTACTTGGTATAATTGCAAATTTGCCTCATGTGGAAAAAGTTCTTTAATGCTTTTAAATATAGAGTCAACTGGCCCATCACCAGACTGTTCTGTTTTCAATACTTTTCCATACACATCAAGTTCCAATACAGCTTTTTGACCATTGGTACCTGCAAAGACGTCTAGGGAAACTAGTTTGATAACATTATTATCCTTCATTAACTCATCATCTACTAATGCGGCTATATCCTCATCAAAAACATGTTTTTTCTTGTCCGCAAGATCTTTAAATTTTTTAAATGTTTCATCAATTTTTTTTTCTTCAAAATTTAAATACCCTAAAGCAATTAATTTTTCCTTAAAAGCGTGGCGACCAGAATGCTTACCCATAACAAGGGAAGACTTACTAACACCAACACTCTCTGGGGTCATAATCTCATAAGTATTTTTATTTTTTAACATTCCGTCTTGATGTATGCCCGACTCATGTGCAAAAGCATTTTTTCCCACAATTGCTTTGTTATATTGAACTGGAAATCCAATAGTACTAGATAACAATTTAGAACAAGAACTAATTTTTGTCGTATCGATATTTGTTGTGAATGGCATTAAATCATTTCTTGTCTTAATTGCCATTACAACTTCTTCTAAAGCAGCATTCCCTGCTCTTTCTCCAATTCCATTAATGGTACATTCGATTTGTCTTGCACCTGCAGAAACACCTGCCAATGCATTTGCAACAGCTAAGCCCAAATCATTATGGGTGTGGGTAGAGACAACAACTTTGTCTATATTCGGAACGCGGTTATATAAATCCTTAATAATTCTCTCGTAGTCTGACGGAGTTGCATATCCAACTGTATCAGGAATATTGATCGTTGTAGCACCCGATTGAATTGCAAGTTCTACTGTTTTGCACAAAAAGTCAGATTCTGTTCTCGTAGCATCTTCTGGAGACCATTCCACATCTGGTGTAAATTTTTTTGCATACCCAACGCTAAATTTAATCAAATCCAAAACTTCTTCTCTAGTTTTTTGTAACTTAAATTTCATGTGAAGATCGCTTGTTGAAACGAATGTATGAATTCTAAAATTTTTAGAATACTTTAATGATTCATAACACTTATCTAAATCATTCTTAACAGCCCTCGCTAATCCGCATGGAATAGTTTTAGTTAAAATCTTACTGATAGCTGCTACTGACTCAAAATCACCTTGTGATGCAGCCGGAAACCCCGCTTCTAATATATCAACTCCCAAATCCTGAAAAGCTTTTGCAATTTGAACTTTTTCTTCTAAACTCATAGAAGCCCCTGGAGATTGTTCTCCATCTCTAAGAGTTGTATCAAATATAATTACTTGGTTTTTATTCATGTCTTTAATTTAATAAAGCTTCTGGCAAAAATCTACTTTTAACGCATTAATTGTAAATTGCTTTTACAACTTTAATAAAAAAAAGAAAGAAAAGTCTTATTTTCTTTAGTTTTTGCTCTTATCTACAATCTTATTTTTGGAAATCCATGGCATAAGGGCTCTTAGCTTTTCCCCCACCTTTTCAATTGGGTGATCTGCAAGATCTTTTCTCATTTGAAGAAAGTTTTTTTGCCCAGACTCATTTTCCTTCATCCAGTCTCTAGTAAATTTTCCTGACTGAATATCTTTCAATACTTCTTTCATTCTCTCTTTAGTTTTATCATCTACGATTTTTTTACCTGATACGTACTCTCCATATTCTGCTGTATTGGATATAGAATAATTCATATTTGCAATTCCGCCTTCATAGATTAAATCTACAATTAGTTTAACTTCATGCAGACACTCAAAATATGCCATTTCTGGTGGGTAACCAGCTTCTGTAAGAGTTTCAAAACCTTTTTTAATTAACTCTACTAATCCTCCGCACAAAACAACTTGCTCTCCAAAAAGATCTGTTTCGCACTCATCTTTAAAAGTCGTTTCTATAATTCCTGATTTTCCACCACCAATAGCTGATGCGTAAGACAAAGCTAAATCTCTTGCTTTACCTGAACTGTCTTTGTGGACTGCCATTAAACAAGGAACTCCTCCGCCTTTTTGAAATTCTGTTCTTACCAAGTGGCCTGGGCCTTTAGGTGCTACCATGAACACATCTAGATCATCTCTTGATTTAATAAGATCGTAATGAATATTTAATCCATGAGCAAAAGCTAAACTTGATCCCTGTTTCATTCTTTGCTCTATGTGATTTTTGTAAATACCTGATTGTAATTCATCTGGTGCTAAAATCATTACCACATCTGCCCATTCTGCAGCGTCTGATATACTCATTACTTTTAAGCCAGCCTGTTCTGCTTTTTTTATACTAGGAGAACCTTCTCTTAAAGCAACCACTATTTCTTTAACGCCACTATCTTTTAAATTAAGGGCATGCGCATGTCCTTGACTTCCAAATCCAATAATTGCTACTTTTTTTGATTTAATTAAATTTACGTCAGCATCTTTTTCATAAAACATTTTCATAAAACTTTTCCTTTGTTATCTCTTGTGGTTTCCGATCCTTTTGACATGGCTAAAGGACCAGTTCTAGTAATACTGACTAAACCAAATGGTTTTGCCTTCTTAATAAAATCATCAATCTCTCTTCTTGTATTAACAATTTGTGCAATAAAAGATTGTGAGGTTTTATCTAAAAACTCTACTTTAAAGTCAATACAAATTTTTTCTGCTTGTTTTAATTTTTCAGAATCTGTAACAAATTTTATTAAAGCCAATTCCTTAAAAATAGAATTTTCATCAATTTTAAAATCAGCTACATTATGAACAGGCACTAGTTTTAGCAATTGTGCTTTAATTTGTTCAATAACAGATTTTGTTCCATTAGTAGAAATTGTAATTCTAGAAATATTTCTTTCTTCGTCTACTTTGGCAACAGCTAAAGACTCAATATTATAACCTCTTCCAGAAAATAGTCCTGACACTCTTGCGAGCACACCAGCTTCATTATCTACCCAGGCTACAATAATAACTCTCTCGAGTTTTTCTTCGCTAATATCTACGCTGTAAGCAGATTTTGACATTAAACTAAAACCTTTCCTTCTTCAGAAATACTTTCTTTTTCATCTGGACCCAAAATCATTTCATTATGAGCTTTGCCAGAAGGAATCATTGGAAAACAATTTTCCTCTTTTTTAACTACACAATCAAAAATAACTGGCTTATCTACACTGATCATTTCTTTAATTTTTTCATCCAGTTCATCTGGCTTATTAGCCCTAATTCCTACTGCTCCGTAAGCCTCAGCTAGTTTCACAAAATCTGGTAGAGCTTCCGAATAACTTTCTGAATAATTTTTATCATGTAATAACTCCTGCCACTGTCTTACCATTCCCATATATTCATTATTTAAAATAAATATTTTAACCGGAAGTCTGTATTGGACTGCAGTTGATAGCTCTTGCATATTCATCAAAATTGAAGCTTCACCAGCAATATCAATAACTAATTTTTTTGGATGAGCAATTTGCACACCAATTGCCGCCGGTAAACCATAGCCCATAGTTCCTAGACCTCCAGAGGTCATCCATCTATTGGGTTTGCTAAATTTATAATGCTGTGCAGCCCACATTTGATGCTGACCTACTTCTGTTGTAATAAAAGTATCTTGATTTTTAGTTAGCTCGTACAGTCTATGAACTGCATGCTGAGGTAAAATAATATTTTTTCCCTGATTAAATGAAAGTGATTTTTTTTCTCTCCAAGTTCCAATTTGTTTCCACCAATCGCTAATTTTTTCTTTGTTAGAGTTTTTAAAACCTGGGTATTTTTTTTTGATAATTTCAATCATTGAACTCATGATGCTTTGGGCGTCACCAACAACTGCCACATCTACTTTCACAACTTTGTTGATTGAAGATGGGTCTATATCAATGTGAATCTTTTTTGATCCTGGTGAAAATTTACTTACCATTCCAGTTATTCGATCATCAAATCGTGCTCCGATGTTAATCATTAAATCACAGTCATGCATTGCATTGTTTGCTTCATAAGTTCCGTGCATGCCAAGCATTCCTAAAAATTGCGGATCTTCCCCTGGGTAGCATCCCAATCCTTGAAGCGTAGATGTGATTGGAAATCCAGTTAAGGCAACTAATTCTCTTAATGACTCAGATGCTTTTTCTCCTGCATTAATTACGCCGCCTCCTGTATAAAAAATTGGTTTTTTTGAATTTGCAATAAGCTCTACTGCTTTTTCAATTTGAACTGGATCCCCTTTAAAGTTTGTTTGATAGCTATCGATCCGTATTGTTTCGCTGGACTTATAAATTCCTTTTTTAAACTGAATATCTTTTGGAATATCAATCAATACTGGCCCAGGTCTGCCGGTAGTAGCAATACGAAAAGCTTTGTGAATTGTTTCAGCTAATTGATTAACATCTTTAACTAACCAATTATGTTTTGTGCATGGCCTGGTAATTCCAGTTGTGTCACATTCTTGAAATGCATCCGTACCAATTAAATGCGTAGGAACTTGCCCAGTAATACATACTAAAGGAATTGAATCCATATAAGCATCTGTTAACGCTGTTACCATATTAGTTGCTCCAGGACCTGAGGTGACTAAAACAATTCCTGGCTTTCCTGAAGATCTTGCATAACCCTCTGCGGCATGCCCCGCTCCCTGTTCGTGTCTTACCAGAATATGTTTAATTTTTTTTTGCTTAAATAACTGATCGTACAGGGGAAGCACCGCGCCTCCTGGATAACCAAAAATATATTCAACATTATGATCGGACAGAGCTTTGAAAACTATCTCTGCACCGGTCAGTTCCGTGTTCATAGAAATCTCCCGAAACTTGAATTTATCTATCTAAAAGAGATGGTCAAGTTTTAGATATGAATAATGAAACTTTTTTTAATAATTTTGAATAATTTTGTTCTTCAAAGAGATTCCAATCCTGCATTTGCCCTCTTTGCCAGGTAAATTGTCTTTTTGCATACTGTCTTGTGCGAATAATAATAGTCTCAATTAACATTTCCTTTGTAATTTTTTTGTTTAAGTACTCAATAATTTCTTTAATTCCGATAATAAAATTACAAGGTAGTTTTTTATTAACGTTCAGTTTAATAAATTTTTTAACCTCATTAATCGATTTTGTAGAAACTAAAGTTTTAGATCTTTTCACAATTCGTTCATGCAAATATTCCCGGTCTGGGTTTAGTGCAATTTTAATAAAATTATCATTTTCAAAACTTGACTTTGTTTCTTGTTGCCAATCTTGCAAAGATTTTTTTGTTTTATAAAAAACTTCGTAAGCTCTTATCATTCTTTGCGGGTCGGTAGATTTTATAAAAAATTTACTTTTAGGATCTAAAGAAATTAGCCTTTGATAAAAAAGATCGTTACCCAATTGTTTATGTAAATAAATTATTTTATTTCTAATGGTATTTGATATTTTAGGTATACTAACCATTCCATGAACTAATGATTTAAAATAAAGACCAGTACCTCCTACAATAATAGGAATTTTTTTCTTTTTTTGAATTTCCTTAATTTTTTTTTTAACTAATTTTATCCAATGTCCAGTTGAAAATTTTTTTTTAACACTGACAAATCCATACAAATGATGCTTGATATTTTTGAAACTAATTGGTCTTGCTGATAAAATTTTTATTTCTTTATATACCTGCATGCTGTCCGCATTAACAATCTCTCCTTTAAATTTTTTTGCAATATCAATTGCAAGTTTTGATTTACCTGATGCGGTAGGTCCGGAGATTAAGATAATTTTTGATTGCATGTGGCGCGCATTACTTAACTTTCACTCCAACATACCTACTTCTATTTTGAGAATCTATAACAGTTAATAATAAAGATTTGCTTCCTGCTTTTATTAATTTTTCTAGTTTTTCAGAAAAGTCAGCAACATTAATAATTTTTATATTTTGTAAAGCAACCACCACATCTCCTACTTGGATAGTGGAATCAAACAGAGCCCCGTCCTCATTTATTTCTTGAATAATAACTCCGTTTTTTCCCGTAGGCAATTTGCGACTACTTACATCTTGATCGTTAACATTTCTTACTTTTGCCCCTAAACTTTTTAATAAAAGGTCCTCTTGTTTTTCTAATTTTTTTGGCTCTACTTTTTCTTTAAATTCCTCTGAATCTTCAAGTCTTCCAAGTACAATTGTTTTTTCAATAATTTTTTTATCTCTCCAAATTTTAAATATAGCTTTTTTTCCAACTGGAGCATCTGCTACTACTTTTGGAAGTTTTCTCATGGTGTCTATTTTAATTCCATTAAATTCAATAATCACATCACCCTCTTTTACCCCAGAAGTTTTTGCAGGACTTTTGTCATTAACGTCTGCTACTAATGCTCCAATAGCTTCTTTCATCCCCAAACTATCTGCAATCTCTTTTGTTACTTCTTGAATTCTAACACCTAACCAACCTCTTCTCGTTTCTCCAAACTCCCTTAACTGTGCAATAACATTTTTTGCAAAAGTTGAAGGAATTGCAAATCCTATTCCGACCGATCCTCCTGATTGTGAAAAAATTGCTGTATTAATTCCAACTACTTCTCCATTCATATTAAATAACGGTCCTCCTGAATTTCCCTGATTGATAGAAGCATCTGTTTGAATAAAATTATCGTATCTGCCCATTTGAATATCTCTATTAATTGCAGAAATAATTCCTGAGGTAACGGTTCCACCTAAGCCAAATGGATTGCCAATAGCCATAACCCACTCACCCACTCTTGCCTTATCGGAGTCTGCAAATGTAACTGGTTTAAATTTATCTTTTGATTGAATTTGCAAAACAGCGATATCGCTAACTGGATCTGTTCCTATTACTTTGGCTTCATATTCTTTATTATTGGTAAATTTTACAAAAATTCCCTCTGATCCCTGGATTACATGATTATTAGTGATAACAATGCCATCAGCGCTAATGACAAAACCAGAACCTAAAGCGGTTGATTGTCTTTTTTGTGGTGTTTGTTGCTGTTTATTAAATTCCTTAAAAAAATCCTCAAACGGTGATCCTGGTGGAAACTGAAATGGAAAGGGTGTTTGTGGTCTTGTTTCCACAACTCTAGTTGCAGAAATATTTACAACTGAAGGCATTAATTTTTCTGCAAGATCTGCAAAGCTTGCTGGTGCTTCTTTAGCAAAAACACCTGTGGGCATAAGTATCGATAGAAAAAATACTATAACAAAGCTTTTTTTAATTAAATGCGATCTCATTAAATTTTTATCTTTTAATATACCAGACAATAATAAATCCTAATAAGGCAAAAATAAGTCCCCCGGTTCTAAGCTTTTGCGCTGGCATATCCTTCATTATGGTTAACATATTTTTCATAGCTCCTGGAAACATTGCATAAAGCAAACCTTCTATTACCAAAAGTAGACCAATAGCTACTCCCAACTCTTTCATTTTGATTGTTTATTTTTTTATTAAACTTAAGCCAGATTTTCCAAAAAATCTAAAAAATTCACTATCCGGAGATAAAATTAAGGATGTTTCTCCACCAATAAGTGATTTTTCGTACGATTGCATTGCACGGTAGAAACTAAAAAATTCAGGATCTTTGCCAAAGGCATTTGCAAAAATTTTATTTCTTTTTCCATCACCTTCTCCTTTAAGAATTTCTGAATTTTTATTGGCCTCCGCTAAAATAATAGTTACTTCTTTATCAGCAGTAGATCTAATGGTTTGAGCAATTTCTGCACCTTGAGCTCTAAATTCTTTTGCTTCTCTCAACCGTTCTGTTTGCATTCTTTTATATATCGCCTCGCTATTAGCTTGAGGAAGATCTGCTCTCTTAATTCTTACATCTAGAATTTCAATTCCAAATTGAGAAGCTTCGGTGTTCACATCTTGTGTAATTTTATCCATTAATCTTGCTCGTTCTTTTGAGACTAATGTGGCTAGCTCTTCTTGTCCTAGGACACCTCGAATTCTTGAATTAATAATAGTTGAAAGTCTTGATCTTGCCACTCTTTCATTACCTACTGAAATGTAAAACTTTAACGGATCTTTAATCATAAATCTTGCAAATGCATCAACAATTAATCTTTTTTGATCTTTAGCAATAATTTCTTCTGATGGAGTATCTAAATTTAAAATTCTTTTATCGAGTAATACAACATTTTGAATGAACGGGATTTTAACATTCAGCCCTGCTTTTTGTATGACTCTTTTAGGATCTCCAAATTGCAAAACGATAGCTTTTTGAATCTCATTAACAGTAAATAAACTTGAGTAGGCTAAAAAACCAAGCAAAGCTAATGCAGGTAGTAATATTTTTAATGTTTTATCACTCATTATTTATTTGTTTTTTCAGTTTTTTTACCCAGCTCAGGAAGTGGCAAATAAGGAACTACTCCTCCACCTGAACTTTTATCAATAATAATTTTATCAATTCCAGATAATACTTTTTCCATCGTCTCCAGATACATACGTTCTTGGGTTACAGCTTTAGCATTTTTATATTCATTATAAATTGCAAGGAATCTGCTCGCCTCTCCTTCCGCAGAAGCAACTACTTGATTTTTGTAACCTTGGGCTTGTTGAATAATTTGTGCCGCCTCTCCTCGTGCTCTTGGAACTACATCATTAGCATAAGCATCAGCTTCGTTTTGTTGTCTCTCTTTGTCAGCTTTTGCTGCCTGCACATCTCTAAAAGAATCTATAACTTCTTTTGGAGGATCTGCTTTTTGTGTTTGAACTTGAGTAATTTGAATTCCAGATTGATAGTTATCTAAAATTTCTTGCATAATTTTTTGAGTATCGATCTCAATTTGAGCTCTTCCACCGGTTAATACTGTTTGAATAGGGTTTCGGGCAATTACTTCTCGCATTGCGGTCTCGGCAACACTTTTCACTGTTTCTTCTGGATCTTGAATATTAAAAAGAAACTTTCCTCCGTCTTTAATTAACCAAAATACAGAATAATCAATGTCGACTATATTTTCATCCCCAGTTAGCATTAAACTTTCTTCTATAACATCTACTGCGGTCGTTGCTCTTCCAGAATCCGATCCCGATCTATAACCAACATCTATTCTATTAATTTTGGTAACTTTAGGAGTAAGAACGCTCTCGATTGGAAACGGTAAATGATAATTAAGACCAGGTTGAGTAAGATTAGTAAATTTTCCAAATCTTAAAACAACGCCTTGTTCATCAGGCAGAACTCTATAAAATCCACTACCAAGCCAAAGCGCAACTGCAATAATTAAAAATAATCCAATTGGTTTTTTTCCACCAGGAATATTAGCTCCTCCTGGAAACATCTTTTTTAAGGAATCTTGAAACTGTCCTGCTAAATCATCAATGTTAGGTGGTCTTTTTCCTCCACCGCCAGACCCTTGATTTGGGCCGTCACTATTTCCACCGCTGCCCCAAGGTGATTGAACCATATTTAATATATTTTTAAGCATTGAAAATTTTAAAATTTATTGATGCAATTAATATATGTTAAGTTAAGCACTTAAAAGAAAAAAACAAGAGCAAATGGACGCAAAAGAAGTTAATTTAAGCAAAGAATTTGTAGATAAAATTTCTCCAGGTTCAGCGAAATTAAAACTGCCAATAAGTGGCGTAAAAAAAATTATTGCTGTCTCTAGTGCAAAAGGCGGGGTTGGCAAATCTACTATTTCTGTAAATTTAGCCATTGCCTTAAAAAAATTAAAATACACGGTTGGAATTCTTGATGCAGATATTTTTGGCCCATCTATTCCAAAAATGCTGGGAATATCTGAAAAACCTAAAAGTGAAGATGGCAAAAATTTAATTCCTATTACCAAGTTTGGAATACAATGCATGTCTATCGGATTTTTAGTTGATCAAGACACAGCAATGATTTGGCGAGGTCCAATGGTATCTAGCGCTATAAGAACTTTTACTAGTAACGTTTTGTGGAAAGATGTGGACTATTTAATTGTTGATTTGCCCCCTGGAACAGGTGATGCCTTAATGACTTTTTCCCAGCAAATTCAAATTGATGGTGTGGTTATTATTTCTACTCCGCAAGAAATTGCATTACTTGATGCAAACCGAGGAATTAAAATGTTTCAAAAACTAAATGTAAATATACTTGGTATAATTGAAAACATGAGTAGCTTTACATCGGATGATGGGACAGAGCACTTTATTTTTGGAAAAGATGGTGCAAAAAATTTATCTAAAAATTTACATATTGATCTGCTGGGTACCATTCCCATTGAAATTGGACTTAGAGAAGGAGCAGATCATGGAGATCCTTATACTGAATTTTTTGAAGATAGTGTGGCTGGAAAAGAGATTATAAATATTGCAAAAAAAATATCAGAAAAAATTAAATAACTTTATCTTTTAATTCTAAGGTCTCCATTAATTCATTCCATTCTCGTTTTCCAAGTCCAGAATCTTCATAAGAAACTTTTTTGCCATTAATCATCGATTTTACGATTTTTAATCCTTTAGCAGAAACGTGTGCGGCCCCTACTCTATAATCTAGAAATGCAGCGTGAGTAATAGGAACCCATTTTTTTACAGTTTCTAGCATTGCTTCTGCATACACTCTGATTTCGTATTGAGCATGACTATCTGCTCGCAGAAATAAAAAATTCATTAAATTAAGTAGGTCTGTTTTCCAGTACCACTGGGTATATGAATTTAAAGTCAAATTCATTCTTGCTAATTCTCTTGCTAAACCAGATTTATTTTCATCAATTACTGTTCCATCAAATCTTTCATTAAGCATTTTTTCATAGTTATCATACGTTCTAACAGCATCGTCTTTTAAAATTTTTAAAACTTCATCAGCTTGTGCACCTGTAATTAAGTCTCCCCTACCTTGTCTATTATTGGTTGCTTGAGCAGATAGCTGTTCTTTAGCCGGAATATAAAACTCTTTATCTAATATTGAATACCTAGCCGAGTATTCATTTACATTTGCTGTTCTGTGTCTAATCCATTGTCTGGCAATAAATATTGGTAATTTAACATGATATTTTATTTCGCACATTTCAAAAGGGGTGCTATGCCAATGCCTCATTAAATATCTAATTAAACCTTCATCCGTTGAAACTTTTTTTGTACCTTTGCCGTATGAAACTCGGGCCGATTGAACAATAGAAGAGTCATCGCCCATATAATCTACAACCCGAACAAACCCGTGATCTAAAATAGGAATGGCGTCATATAAAATTTTTTCTAACTCAGAAGATGTTACTCTTTTTGTCTCGAATTTTTGTGCTTTTTGTTCAGCTATTTCTTGATTTTGTTGCTCTGTAAGTTTCATTTAAGATTTGTGTTTGAATCAGTCTCTGAAAGTTTTATATTATTGATGTTGGTTTTCCAACTATAACGATAAACGAAATTCGTAATAAACATTTTGGACCAGGGGGCGGTACCCTGCACCTCCACCATTTTACAACTCATGGGGGTGAAATAGGCTCGACAGATGTCTAAAAGCTTTTCTTTCGTTCAGTATTGTTCCGCTGTGACGGGCTACATTTTAAATGCTAACGAAAGTTATGCTATTGCTGCTTAATTAACTTCGGTTAATTAAATAGCAGGGGTCAGGGGCACCTTGCAACAGAACGCCCCACTTCTCATTTTATAAATTTGCCAAGACCGCGTCAGCACACTGTTTTGTGTTGCTATTACCTTTTAAATCTTTAGTTCGTGTATCTTCGTTAGATAATGTTTTTTCAATTGCTTTGATAATATTATCTGCCGCTTCTTTTTCTCCAAGATAGTCTAACATCATTGCACCAGACCAGATTTGACCGATTGGATTAGCAATTCCTTTTCCTGCAATATCTGGTGCAGAGCCATGAACCGGTTCAAATAAAGAAGGAAATTTTTTTTCTGGATTTATATTTGCAGACGCTGCAATACCTATGGTACCAGTGCATGCTGGTCCTAGATCAGAAAGTATGTCTCCAAATAGATTAGAAGCAACTACAACATCAAACCATTCTGGAGTTAACACAAATCTAGCAGCCAAAATATCTATATGAAATTCATCTGTTGTAATTTCTGGATATTTTTTTTTCATTTCTTTAAATCTTTCATCCCAAAAAGGCATTGTAATTGAAATTCCGTTTGATTTAGTTGCGCTTGTAACTTTTTTTCTTTTTGTAGTTTTTGCCAATTCAAATGCATATTTCATAACTCGGTCAATACCTTGTCTGGACATGATTGTTTCCTGAATTGCAATTTCTCTATCTGTGCCAGCATACATTCTGCCACCAACTGAAGAGTATTCTCCTTCCGTATTTTCCCGAACAATAAGCATGTCTATATCTCCAGGTTTTTTATTAGCTAATGGACAAGGAACTCCAGGCATTAATTTTACAGGTCGTAAATTTATATATTGATCAAATTCTCTTCTAAATTTTAATAAAGAACCCCATAAAGAAATATGATCTGGCAATTGATCTGGCATTCCCACAGCGCCAAAAAATATAGCATCGTGCTTTCCAATTTGATTTTTCCAATTATCTGGAAGCATTGTTCCATGCTTTGCATAATAATCACAAGAAGCAAAATCAAATTCATCAAAATGAATTTTGAACTGATATTGTTCCGCTACTTTTTTTAATATTTTTATTCCCTCTGGCACCACTTCTTTTCCTATGCCATCGCCTGCTATGGATGCAATTTTATATTCTTTCATAAGTTGTTTCTTACACTATTTATTCAATAAATTTTTGAAGATTAGGTTGAAAATAATTAGGTCCTTTCATTACTTTTCCATGCTCATTATAAATCGGCTTTCCGTCTTCTCCTAATTTGCTCATATTAGACTGCTGAACTTCATTAAAACATTTATCTAAATCGATTCCAAATGCATGCCCCGCACCATAAGTGACATAAAGAATGTCAGTAAGTGCATCCGCCACTTCTTTTAAATTTTTTTGATCAAGAGCAACTTTTAATTCATCCAGCTCCTCTCGTATAAGATCATATCTAAGAGTTTGTATTTTAGGATCTGGAAAAGCAGCTTTGGATTTTACTTCTTGACCAAATGTTTCCATGAATTCTTTGACTTTAGTAAAATTGCTCATATATTTTATTCTATATGAAAATATTTTTTAGTTTTTATTTTCTTCTTTTTTTATCCACAGGTGTACATTCATTTGAAAATACAAAGATAAAAATTGGAAATTTTTTAATAAATAAATACGAAATTACGATTCAAGAATTCCAAGCATACGCGGATACTAATAATTACAAAACATTAGCGGAACTAAATGGAGGTGGTTATGAATGGGGAGCTGGCTGGGAAAAAAGAAATGGCTGGAACTTTAGAACTCCTTATGGATCAACTCCAGAAAGTTTATTAGAACCAGCGGTGCACATAAATAGATTTGAGGCTGAACAATATTGCAAATCTATTAATGGAAGGCTTCCAACTTTTGATGAGTGGACTAAAGCTGCTTACCAACAATTACTTCCCTCAAAAAAATTTGAAACTAACAAAATTTACACCTATCCAAGCGGAGCTAAAGCAGAACATATGAATTCCCAAGATTTATTAGCCTTCAACAAACATGCTGATGTAACAAAATTACCAGAAGGAATTAATGGATTAGTTGCTATGGGAGGTAATGTTTGGGAATGGATTGCAGATACAAAAAATAATGACTCTTTAACAGCTGGTGCTTCCTGGTGGTACGATTCTGGAAAAACAAAAAAATCTGGAGCTCAGTATAAACCATCAAATTTTTATGCGATTTATGTTGGTTTTAGATGTGCTTTTGATAAATAAATTATAATGAGCAACATTACCATTTATACTAAAGATTACTGTCCATATTGCGTAAAAGCAAAATCGCTACTAACCATGAAAAAAATTAAGTTTAATGAAATTAATCTAAATAATAATCCTGAGCAATTTGAGGAAATGGTAAATAAATCAAATGGAGCCAGAACCGTTCCGCAAATTTTTTATAAGAATAACTACATTGGCGATTGCGACACTATCCATCAATTAAATTCTGAAGGAAAATTAGATAAGTTACTTGGAATATAATTGATGTCTCTTTTTTTCTTAAGTTTCTTTGCGGGAATGATAAGCTTTTTGTCTCCCTGCGTTCTACCTTTAATACCAGGTTACCTTTCATTTATTTGCGGAACAGATCTAGAAAATTTACAAAAAAAATCTAAATATTTTATTTTGCAAAAATCAGCTCTATTTGTGCTTGGTTTTTCTTTTATTTTTATTTTACTTGGAGCATCATCAACTTTTTTTGGATCTTTTTTCTTAGCAAAATCACAAATTTTTTCTAATATTATTGCCGTTATAATCATTATTTTTGGCTTGTATTTAACTGGTATTATTAATTTTAATTTTTTTAATAATGAGTTCAGATTTTATATTTCTAAATATTCCAATAATTTTTCTTTTCCCTTTGTGGTAGGCATGGGATTTGCTTTTGGCTGGACCCCTTGCATTGGTCCAATTCTTGGTTCTATTTTAGCCTTGGCCTCTTTAGAAAATTCGCTAAGTCAGGGAATTTTTCTATTACTAATATACTCTATTGGCCTTGGAGTTCCTTTTATGCTGGCGGGATACTATATGGGAAACTTTTTACTTTTTTCAAAAAAAGCTAGAAAATCTATTATGGCCATACAAAAAATATCTGGAGTAGTATTAATCATTACAGGTGTTTTAATCTTTACTTCAAAATTACAAACTTTAGGCTTTTATATTCTAGATTTTTTTCCCTTTTTAGCAAAACTTGGCTAATTCATAAAATAACTAAAAAGCCAAAAACTAACTAAGCCAGAAGTTATGATGAAAATGATATTTTTAGAATAATATCCTACGATAATTGCAATACCAAAAGCCCAGATTTGTGGGTTATCGACAGAAACAAGCAGTCCCTGTTTATCCAAAAAAACAGCTGGAAAAATAATTGCAGGAAATACTGCTGAAGGAACGTAGGTTAATATTTTTTTTGTTTTATTACTTAAAGATCCTGGATTAATAAAGCTAATCATTGAATATCTAGTAAAAAAAGTAACTAATCCTGCTATTAAAATCCAAAACCAAATCATTCTGATATTTCTTTATATTTCGTGGTTAAAATAAAAGCAGCTACCAGGCCAACAAATGCAGATAAAATGATATAAACTTTCAGTGGAAAATTGTAAGTTACAAGTGAAATAGCTCCCGAAATTATAATAATAAGTAAATGATCATATTTTTTTAATTCAGCAATAATTAAAGAAAGAAAAGTTAGAGGTATCGCAAATTCTAAACCTAGAGCCTCTGGAATAACATTTCCCAAAACAATTCCTGATAAAGTTGATATTTGCCATAACAACCAAAGAGTAAAACCAGAGCCAAGCATGTGGTAATGAGAGAAAGTTTTTTTTTGATTTTTTTTAAAATAGGATAACGACACACTAAAAGCTTGATCTGTCATTAAATAACTAAGGAGAATCTTCCAGTACAAATTCAATTTATTTAAATATTGAGCTAACACTGCGCTATATAAAAAATGTCTTGAATTAATCGCTAACACCGAACTAATCATAACTAATGGCGATGCTCCGGCTGTATATAGTTGGACAAATGCAATTTGTGATGATCCTGCAAATATTATAAAAGACATCGCAAAAGTAACCAATGGACTTAGGCCAAGCTCAACACCAACAACACCGTAAATAATCCCAAAAGGAATAACTGGAATCGTTAAAGGAATTACATCCATAAAACCTTTTTTAAATACTGTTATTTTTTTCACTTAAGAAGGCTGTATTGATATTGTCTAGCTTTTATAACTTCTTCTGGAAGATTGAGCTCAACATCCTGTAAACAAATGATTTCATCTTTTTTTATGTCTTTGTTTAAGATTGCTCCATCTGACAAGCCTAGGGATAATATTTTTTTCTCCTTAGATATTTTAGATGTCACTAATCGGCCTCGTGCACAAAAACCTCCCTCTCCATCTAAAACCTCTCCACGCTTTAAATTTTTTTTAGCAACCGAAGCTACATCGGCATTATAATATTTAGTATAACCAGTAGCTTTAGCATCAAGAGCAATAGAATATATAGATTGGGCAAGTTCTAAACCTATATAATGGTACGGTCTCCAAATAGCAGAATAGGTTCCTGATTGATCCGTAACCATTCCATAATCACTAAAACAATTTTTAACATAAGAATTTTGCGCTTTGATCACTACGTATACTCCCCATCGTAAATCATTAGGGATATCTTTTTTATTTCTATCAATACTCGATAGAACTTCTACCTGTCCTTCATAATCAATTAACCCCCCTTCTAAACGGGGTATAAGTTTTTTTGCAATATCATAAACACCAACTGGCGGAAATGTTAAGCCATCTTCTGGACATTTTAAATTAGTAGCATTGCTAACTGCTGCCATTTCAATTGCGCTTTTATCACCACAGGTAAATGAATTGAACATTTTAGGATTCATTCCAGATTCTATTTCTGCTTTTTCTTTTGTTAAACCGTAATGATCCCAAACCGTATCTGGAGTTGAGTATTCAAATGTTGGGTGATACTTGGTTCCTTTGCCGGCGCAAGTAACAAAAAATCCATTTAATCTTGCCCACTCAACTTGCTCCACAATAAGTGAGGGTTGATCACCGTAAGCCATCGAGCAGATGACGTTGTGCTGTTTGGCCAGGTCAGCCAAATACTTACCGCAGGTTACATCCGCTTCCACATTGACTAAAATGATATGTTTATTTTTTTTAATAATCTTAGAAGCATGAACGGTTCCAAGCACAGGATTACCAGTGGCTTCTATAAATATCTCAATATCCCTATCGATAATTTTATCTAACGAGTTTACGAAATTAATTTTTTCTACTGTGAGTGTGCTCAATCCACTTTTTAAGCAATTTTTTTTTGCCTGATCGATATTAAGATCTACAATTGAGTCAATTTCTATTTTTTGAAGATGATTGTATTGAGACAAAAACATTGAAATAAATTTTCCACATCCGATAAATGCTATTTTGATTGGGTTAATTCTAGATTCAAGCTTGGTGTGCAAAAACATCTTATAAATCTATCAATTAATTAAGTTTATAAATACTAAAAAATAATATTACTTTTTCCAAATATTATTTAAAATTTCTTCTCTTTGACAAGCTTTTTTATAAGCAAGGTACCTTAAAAAATTATTT
>ERZ889217.84-NODE-84-length-56866-cov-16.176409_pt1 | contig 56866 bp, 53 predicted proteins | sample MGYA00521098_ERZ889217 | MGnify/ENA primary metagenome ERZ889217 (study PRJEB32303, sample SAMEA104408613) | aquatic metagenome | biome: Brackish water; feature: Pelagic; material: water | place: Baltic Sea | collected 2014-06-10T22:04:00 | depth 2,362 m ... | reverse complement strand
CAAACCAGTTCAAAATGCCGTCAAGCGGGCTCACGTTCAGGGCATAGTTGGCCTGTGCCCTGACCACGGGTTTTGCTCGGTAAGCCACGCTGTAATGAGCCATGGCCATCATTTTCAGGTCATTGGCGCCGTCTCCAACAGCAATGATTTGATCCGCACTGGCGCCGTGTGTGGCTGCAAATTCAGCCAAAATGTCAGCCTTACCCTGCGCATCAATAATCCGTCCAGAGACTTGGCCGGTCAGGTTTCCGTGAGGATCAATGCCAAGCGTGTTGGCATGCGCGGCATCTAACCCCAGTTTTTCTTGTAAGCGTTCAGTGAAAAAAGTGAAGCCACCTGAAACGAGCAAAGTCTTCAGACCAGCTTGTTTGGCGGTGTTAATCAGTTTTTCTGCGCCTGGATTAAGTGACAAACGCTCAGAGAAAACCGCCTCCAATGTGCGACTTGAAAGGCCTTTCAAGTAACCCACGCGTAGTTTTAAGCTATCTGAAAACTCGGTGATTTCACCGCGCATGGATCGTTCAGTAATGGCGGCAACCTCAGCTTTAAGACCCGCATAGGCGGCGATTTCGTCAATGCACTCGATGTTAATAAGTGTCGAGTCCATGTCCATGACCAAGACCTTGCAGCTATCTAGACGCGCATCGGCTTGAACAAAAGCAACATCAAGGTGCTTGTTTTCGGCCCATGCCGCTATCGTTGCTCGTGTGTCGGGATCAGATTGCACATCCATCAATCGGGCAGCTGACTTGCTAATCCACTTTGTGCCATTGGCTTCACAGAGGGCAGCGGTTTGGTCAATCAAAGCCAAATCAAGTCCTGGCGATTGCAAGATCAGGTGAGTGGTCATGCGGTACCTTTCGCGGTTTGTTTGCTGGGGCTGAGTTCTTTTAGCACAGCGCGTATGGCATCTGTGCGCGCCTTGATGTCAGCGTGATTGATGTCAATGCGAATTTTATCTGGCCCAGAGAATCGTACATTTTTTCGTGATTGCACCAAGTCGATCAGCTGCAAGGGCTCTACCGTGGTGGTCGGCTTGAAGTGGATCAAGGTCTCTTCGTCGGTGGCGTCAATTTTTTGAATGCCAAGCGGTGCCGCGTTGATTCGTAAGCGGTGAGTCGCCAGTAACGCTTGTGCGGCTGGCGGTAATTTACCAAAACGATCAACCAGTTCTTCTTGAATGATGATCAAGTCATCAATATCAAGGGTATTCGATAGGCGCTTGTATATGCCTAAACGAGCATTGATGTCTGGACAGTATTCACTCGGTAGCAACGCTGGCGTGTGCAGGTTTACCTCACAGCCAATGGCAAACGGTGCTTCTAGATCCGGTTCCTCACCGGCTTTCAGAGCCCTGACAGCCTCATTGAGCATGTCGTTGTACATCGAGAAGCCAATTTCCTGGATGTTGCCAGACTGTGATTCGCCTAAGACTTCACCAGTGCCTCGGATTTCAAGGTCATGCATGGCCAAAAAGAAACCAGAACCCAGTTCTTCCATCGCCTGAATGGCTTCTAGCCGCATTTTGGCTTGCTTGGTAATGGACTCTTCGCCTGGCGTTAGCAAGTAAGCATAGGCCTGGTGATGAGAGCGTCCAACTCGCCCACGCAGTTGGTGCAGTTGAGCCAGACCAAACTTATCGGCGCGGTGAATAATGATGGTGTTTGCCGTTGAAACATCGATGCCCGTCTCAATGATTGTTGTACACAGCAGCACGTTAAAGCGCTGTTGGTAAAAATCTTTCATGACCTGTTCAAGTTCACGCTCACCCATTTGGCCGTGGGCCACCGCAATCCGCGCTTCAGGTACCAGTTCTTCGAGGCGTGCGCGTCTGTTTTGAATGGTTTGCACTTCATTGTGTAAGAAGTACACCTGTCCGCCACGCTTAAGTTCGCGCAACAATGCCTCTCGAATGGCGCTATTGTCTTCGCGTCGTACAAAGGTCTTGATGGCCAAGCGCTTTTGAGGGGCGGTCGCGATCACAGAAAAGTCGCGCAAGCCTTCGAGCGATAAACCCAGCGTACGTGGAATGGGTGTGGCTGTTAGCGTCAAAACATCGACCTCAGCTCGCAACGCTTTTAAGGCCTCTTTTTGGCGAACACCAAAGCGATGCTCCTCATCGATTACAACCAAACCGATGCGCTTGAATTTCACATCTTTTGACAGCACTTTATGCGTGCCAATCACAATATCGACGGTGCCATCGTTAATGCCCGCCAAGGCTTTGGTGATTTCTTTGCCAGATTGAAAGCGAGACAATTCAGCAATTTTGACAGGCCAATCGGCAAACCGATCGGTAAACGTTTGGGCGTGTTGTTCGGCCAGCAAAGTGGTGGGGCAAAGTAAAGCGACTTGTTTGCCGTTTGAGACGGCCATAAAAGCCGCCCGCAGTGCAACCTCTGTTTTACCGAATCCAACGTCACCGCACACCAGACGATCCATGGGCCGTCCAGCGGTCATGTCTTCAATCACCGCCGCAATGGCCGCGGCCTGATCTGGGGTTTCTTCAAAGCCAAACCCCTCAGAAAACAGCTCATAATCGCCGACGGGTAACTTAAAGGCATGACCTTGTCTGACCGCACGTTTGGCGTATAAATCCAGCAGTTCGGCTGCGGTATCCCTGACTTGTTTGGCCGCTTTCTTACGGGCTTTTTCCCATTGTCCAGACCCGAGTTGGTGTAACGGTGCTGTTTCGTGGTCAGCGCCGCTATAGCGGCCAATGACGTGTAGTTGCGAGACAGGCACGTAAAGTTTGCTGTGACCGGCGTACTCGAGATGTAAAAACTCCATCTCACCATCGCCAAGATCCATATTCATGAGACCCAAGTAACGCCCAACGCCGTGATGCGCATGCACGATAGCGTCACCCGCCCTTAACTCAGCGAGATCGCGCACCATGGCGTGAACATCACTGGTACGTCCCTTTTCTTTTTGAGTGCGCCGCGAAGGCCCAGCGTGGCCGGGGTAAAGGTCGCCCTCGGTGAGCAAGATCAAGCGGTCGGCAACAGATATGAACCCGGCATCAAAAGGGGCGACTACAACAGAAAATAGCGAATCTGATGCTAGGAACGCTTGAAGAGACTCGATCGGACTGTCTGGATGTATGTCATGTTCGGCCAGCATTTGCGTGATCGTCTCACGCCGACCGTGCGAATCAGCGCACAGCGCCACCCGTTGCTTGGGTTCCCGCTGTGACAAGCATTCGCGTAGCTTCTGCAGGGGGTCGTCGGCACGCCGATTAACGCCAACATCAGGTACCACTTGATAAGCCAGCGACTGTTTGTCGGAAACAGCAGTCGCTTCACTGGGTGGCGTGAGCGCTAATCGGGCAAACCCTTTGATGTGTTCAAACAACTGCTCAGTTTGCAGAAACAAGGCGTCTGGGGGCAGAACGGGCCGTTCGGCATCGCTTTTGAGGAATTGGTAGCGACTTTTTGTGTCATCCCAAAACCGACCAATTGCAGATTCCAAGTCGCCATCAGTGACGCATATCGCTTGCGATGGCAAATAATCAAAGAGTGTGGCGGTCTCGTCAAAGAACAGTGGCAAGAAGTATTCCACGCCGGCAAACGCAATGCCGTTGCCCATATCACGATAAGGCAGTGCACGAGAAGGGTCACCCTCAAAGCGGTCTCGGAATGTGGATCTGAATCGATTACGAGCTGCCTCATCCATCGGAAACTCGCGCCCAGGCAGTAACTGGACCTCGGGCACAGGATAAAGACTGCGTTGGGTGTCGACATCAAAGGTCTTGATGGATTCGATTTCGTCGTCAAACAGGTCAAGCCGATACGGCAGCACTGAGCCCATGGGAAAGAGATCAATCAACCCGCCCCTGATACAAAATTCGCCTGGCACCGTGACTTGTGTCACGTGGGTGTAGTTGGCCAGCACCAGCTGATCACGCAGACCGGCTTCGTTAAGTTTGTCTTTTTGTTTAAAAGAAAAAGTATAAGCAGCCAAAAAACTTGGCGGGGCCAAGCGATAGAGCGCGGTTGTGACCGGCACGGTCAGTACATCAACCTCATCGAGCTGCAAGGCATGCAAAGTGCGCAGCCGTTCTGAAATCAGGTCTTGGTGGGGTGAGAACCCGTCATAGGGCAGGGTTTCCCAGTCTGGCAACATCCTCACTCTTAGGCTCGGGTTGACCAGCCCTATTTCATGGGCCAAGCGTTGGGCTTGCAAGGGATCGGCTGTCAAAATCAAAATCAACTGCTTGGCTTGTGTCGCCAAGTCAGCCAAGAGCCAAGCAGCCGCCGACCCAGGTGGGTAAGGCTGTGCATGTCTCTGTCCTGGTTTTAGGCGAGAGATAAGCGATTTGGCGTCGGGATTTGCAACAGAGGACATAAGATTAGGCATCAATGAAACGTTGATTATAAAATCTTGGGATGACATCTGCTGCCCAAACCCTAAAAACCGAACAAGTGATCCCCCATATCACCGCTGGGCGTCGATTAATTGCACTAGTGCCGGCAGGTGGGGTTGGGGCTCGTGCCCTCAGCGATGATGATCAATCACCAAAACAGTATCGGCTGATCAAATCACAGCCGATGATTGTCTGGACCGTGCAGCGCCTTTTGGCGGATTCTCGGGTTGAGCGGGTTGTGGTGGGCGTGCAACACGGTGACACACAAGCCTCTGCTTTGTTTGAAAAGGAGCCTCGGGTAATCGTGTCGCCGAGCGCGGGGGCCACGCGTGCGCAGACTGTCTTGCAAACGTTGGCGCATGATCTCTTCAGATCAGAAGACTGGGTGCTGGTTCACGATGCCGCACGCCCTGGGCTACCCTTAGTTGCACTTAGCCGCTTGATAGACGCTTGCTTAAGCGCCAATCGGGGTGGACTTTTGGCATTGGTGGCTACGGACACTGTCAAACTGGCGAGTGAGGGTGAAATGGGTCCACGCGTCCAGCAAACACTCGCTCGAGAGCGGGTATGGCTGGCACAGACACCGCAAATGTTTCAGGTGGGTCTTTTACGCCAAGCCCTCGCTGGTGCGATGAAAGCGGGGCATCCAGTCACCGATGAGGCCAGTGCCATGGAGTGGGCGGGTGACGAACCATTGCTTGTGGAGGGCGCCTTGAGTAACCACAAGGTCACTTGGCCTGAAGATTTTGAAGGGGTTCAGAGATGGCTGTAAACACGTTAGCAATCCGAGTCGGGCAAGGTTTTGATGTTCACCAGTTGGTGCCCGATCGCCCCCTGATTTTGGGTGGTGTCACGATTGCGCATACCCACGGTTTGCTTGGGCACTCGGATGCTGATGCCTTGTTGCATGCCATCACAGACGCTTTGCTCGGTGCGGCTGGTTTGGGTGATATTGGCCGACATTTTCCAGATACGGATCCAGCTTTTGCGGGTGCGGACAGTCGGGTGCTGCTGCGCCATGCATACGCCTTGGTACAAAAGGCGAATTGGGTTTTGGTGAATCTCGACGCAACGATCCATGCACAAGCGCCAAAGATTGCACCACACGTGGCTGCGATGATTGAGAACATTGCTCAAGACTTGGGCGTGCCTCATGCTGTCATAAACATCAAAGGGAAAACCAACGAATCACTTGGCTTTTTGGGGCGCAGAGAAGGTATTGCAGTGACGGCAGTGGTTTTGCTTCAAGGCACCTCAGGCGTTGCCTGAGCCCAGCCTCATTTCTTTTGAGGTGCGCGTCTTGCCCGCGGTAAGTCCAATCGGGCGGTCAGTCCACCACCCTCACGCTGCAGTAGCCTGAGTCGTCCTGCGGCAGGACTGACTAGGCGTTCGACAATAGACAGCCCGAGACCGGCGCCTGTCCCACCAGTACGCGCGGCGTCACCCCTAGAAAACGGTCGCATCAAGCGCGCAATATCTTCAGGTGCAATGCCTGGACCACGGTCACGCACGTCAACGTAGAGTCGATTGTTTCGTGTTTGAACCACCACTTCAATGATGCTATCACCCTGTTTGGTTGCGCCATAACGACGGGCGTTTTCAATCAAGTTCAGTAAGCAGCGTGAAAAATCTTGCTGGTCAATCAGACAGTAAGTGCCACCACGCGCTTTGACGCTGAACGTTAAGCCAGCCCGACTTTGGTGGGACTGTTCTTGGTGCACAATGTCTTGAGCCACATCGACTAGGTTAATGGGGCGACTCGGTGGCTTTCTGGCGGGTCGAGCATATTCCAACAATTGACCGATGGTTCGATCAACCTGTGACAAGTCTTGGTCAATCCCCCATCGTTGCTCCTCGGTCATGGTGCTCATTTCGATTTCAAGACGCATTCGGGCCAGTGGCGTGCGCAGGTCATGAGAGATACCCGCCAGCATTAAATTTCGATCGTTTTGGGCGTTTTCGAGTTCGGTGACCATGCGGTTAAAGCTGGCGTTGAGTTCTCTTATTTCAATGGCACCCGTTTCAGGCAAGGGGTTTGGGGTCTGTCCCCTAGACAGTTGTTGCGCCGCTCTGGCCAGTCGAGCCAAGGGTCGGTTCATGTAGCCCACGGCGACAGCAGCACCAATTAAAGACAGCAGGGCGGCGGCGGCCACCCAACTGACCCATTCGGGGCCAGTGGCGAGATTGGCTCGATCAATGTCCAAACCCAGCCAGTAGTCTTGGCTGCTGGCCTGAAACTGGACCCAAAGGCCAGCCTCTTGGTCCAGCGCGGCAGCGACTTGCGTTTGCTTGCCCAGTTTCAGGCGAATTTGTGCAAGCACAGCTTGCCAATACTGTTCTTTCGGTAGTTCGATGACGGTGTCGTTGGCCTCAGCAAGACGAAGTCGAACATCGGGTTGATCGTCAAGGGCACGAATCAGGGCTGCGCGTTGATCGTTTGATATGGTCGTTAATGCGGTGCGGCTGAGTTCAACCGAGCGAATCACTTGGGTCGCAGCGCGTTCGGCCCGAGGTTCGAGTTCCAGGGTGTAAAAAACATGTAGCCACGCCCCAAGGCTTGCGAGCATCAGCAAAGCCAGCAGCAAAAAGGTCCGGGCAAATAGACCTAACCGGGGTTCAGACGTCGTCATCCGGCACAAAAACGTAGCCCAGGCCCCAAACCGTTTGGATGTAAATGGGTTTAGCAGGATTGGGTTCGATCAATTTACGTAGTCGAGAAATTTGGACATCTAGGCTACGGTCAAACGCCTCGTATTCTCGGCCTCTGGCCAATTCCATTAACTTATCGCGAGACAGCGGCACGCGGGGTTGCCGAGCAAATACCTTCAGAACCGCGAATTCGCCGCTGGTGATCGGCACATCTTGTCCACTGCGTTGAAGCGTGCGCTTGGACAAATTCAAAACGTAGGGACCAAAGGCAACGATTTCGCTCTCATGGCTAGGGCCTGCCGGGTGTTCGATGGTCTTGTTGCGCCGTAAAACCGCGTTGACGCGAGCGAGTAGTTCGCGAGGGTTAAAGGGTTTGGCCACATAGTCATCAGCACCTATTTCCAAACCGCGGATGCGATCCATGTCTTCGGTTTTGGCGGTCAACATGATGATAGGTGTCTGGTCATTGGCATGGCGCAAGCGCCGGCACACGCTCATGCCGTCCTCGCCGGGCATCATCACATCGAGCACGATCAAGTCTAGACGTTCAACAGCCCGAATGCGATCCATCGACACGGCGTCTTCGGCCGCGAAGACCTGAAAGCCCTGTTCGGTCAAATAACGGCGCAATAGATCCCGCAGTCGCGGGTCATCGTCGACCACCAGAATGTTGACACCCGAGCGGCGTTTGGCACTGGATTGTGTTTGCAACATCATCGTAATAACGTTCTTTTAGTGAGGACAGTACTGGTATGACGACTAGCTCAGTGGAAGGTTCATTACAATCTAACCATGAAACCGATTTTGGCTATTGAGACTTCCACCCCTGTCTGTAGCATTGCACTGGCGCAATCCTCTGAAACACCGACTCTCTTTCATGAGCAGTGCGTTCAGGGAACGCCAGGTCATGCTCAGAGTGTACTTCCGTTGATCGATGCTGTCTTGACGCGGGCAGGCATCTCACGCCATGACCTCGGTTTAGTGGCCTTTGGCCAGGGCCCAGGGGCATTTACTGGGATTCGTTTGGGCTGCAGCATGGCCCAGTCAATTGCCTACGCCTTAGATTTGCCACTGGTACCGGTCAATTCACTATTGGCGGTGGCCGCTGGTTTTGCGCAGGAACAACCACGCGTGACGCTGGTTGCCTTAGATGCCCGGATGGATGAGATTTATTTTGCAGTATACGGACCTGATTTAAAAGAGCTGCAGTCACCGATTTTGATTGGTGCGGCTGATATTGAGCGTTTTATTGCGCCACGTCTTTACTATTGGCGCCACGCTGTTGGCACTCAAGTAGAGGCTGAGCTCGTGGGGCAAGGATGGCAAGTGGTTTCTCGTTGTCTACCCATCGAAACCTTGGCTGCTTTCAAGGCCATGTCGATTACTTGGCGCGATGAGCAGGCGCTACCGAGGGCCCATGACATCGCCTCAGTGGCGCTTAGCCGTTGGCAGGCGGGACAAACGGTTGCGCCTGAGCGAGCGTTGCCCCTTTATTTGCGCGATAAGGTGGCTTTTACGACAGTAGAAAGGAATCAAGGCGCAGGCGGGAACCCCAAAGTGGCGTCCGCGGCCACTGACCTTATTTTGCCGATGTCGGTACAGGATTTGTCAGCTGTCGTTGAGCTTGAGCTGCAATCGCAAGCTTTTCCGTGGAGCCGTCGCAATTTTGAGGATGCACTGGCGGCAAATTATCCCGCCTGGGTTGTCCGGCGCGAGGGCCAGTTGATTGGCTTTTGTGTGGCGATGCTAGCCATCGAGGAAGTGCATATTCTGGTGATTGCGGTGGCCAGTGACGCGCGTCGCAGTGGCGTGGGTTCAATGCTTTTGAGTCAGGTCGAGCGTCATGCCGAAATGAGGGCTTTGGGGCGGGTACTGCTAGAAGTCAGGCCATCCAATACACGTGCACTGGCGTTTTACGCACAGCAATCATTCACGGAGATTGGTCGGCGCAAAGGGTATTATCCAGCGGCCCACGGCCAACGAGAGGATGCTATTGTGATGTCTCGACGGATCGGTGAGACTTGATAAACCCTATGGTTAAACACACCACCCCCATGTCTGTGTCGCGCAAACCTGTCTTGCAGGTGCCCGTTTCTGCCATGCAACACGCATGGCTGTCGGCCATGGGCGTTAATGTGCCGTGGATCGTGGCAGAAGGGGCGCCACAATCGGCACCGACGCCATCGATTGAGCCTGAACCAATAACCCAAGCCCAAGCAGTGTCTTCTTACCCTTCAGCGACGATCGATCAAGCGCCTTTGGCACCGCCACCAGAGGCATTAAAAGCAGCCCTTGAGGCGCTCAAGAAGCCCCAAAAACGCGTTGGGTCGCAATCGCCTGTGCCCATCATTGCGCGGCAGTCCAGTCACACGGGTGAGTCCGTCAAACAACAAGATTTGGAACAATTGCAGGCGATGATCCGAGTATGCCAAGCCTGCAGCTTGTGCGAGCAACGCACGCATGCGGTTGCTGGCGAAGGCAGTGCCAAGCCGAGCGTACTCATTGTTGGTGAAGCACCTGGCGAACAAGAAGATATCGAGGGTCGTCCTTTTGTTGGGCGTTCGGGGCAATTGCTCGACAACATGCTGCAGGCGATTCAGTTGGATCGATTTGAGCAAGTGTTTATCACCAATGTGGTGAAGTGCCGCCCACCGGCCAATCGCAATCCTCGCGAAGACGAAATCTCGGCTTGCTCGCCTTACTTGTTACGGCAAATTGAATTGTTGCGCCCGACCGTGGTGTTGGCGATGGGGCGCTTTGCTGCACACGCATTGCTAAACACCAAAGAACCGTTACAGAAATTGCGTCAAGAAACACAGGCGGTGACTGCTGGTGTAAACCCCACACCAGTGGTCGTGACCTATCACCCCGCCTACTTATTACGACGCCCAACCGATAAACGACTCGCCTGGGAAGACCTCAAGCGAGTGCGTGCGCTCTTTTAATCCGTTGGTCCCGGGTTCAAGTCCCGGCCGACCCACCAGTAAATGAAATCCCAGTCAGCGAGAGTTGGCTGGATTTTTTGGCTTTTGTCCCCTCTGATTAGGCTAGCTGCAGTCGCAGCGCCTTGATGCCCGATAGTGTTTTCGAGGATTTCGCAGCTTGCCTTGCGTGCCAGAGGTCGTAGGCAGTCTGTTGGTCTAGCCAGACTTCGGCAGCACCACCGTTATCTCGACCAAGCCAACGCTCTATTCGCAATGCCATCGCAGGACTGATTGATGCACGACCATTCACCACCTTGGACAAGGTGGTGCGGTCAACGCCCAACTGCGATGCGGCTTCGCCCACGGTTAGTTCCAGGGCAGGAAGAATGTCATCGCGCAATGTTAGTCCTGGGTGAGGGGGGTTAAACATGGTATTCATACGTACCTCAATGATAGTCCTGGTAATCGACAAGCACGGCATCATCGTTTTCAAATGTAAAAGTCACACGCCAATTTCCATTGACACTGACCGACCAATGTCCAGCTAGCGAGCCTTTTAATGAATGCCAATCCCATCCGGGACGATTCATGTCTTCGCCTCTCCTCGCAGCGTGCAGAGCAGATAACTGACGAGCTAGCCTAGGAGCATGCACTGCTTGTATACCTGCTCTAGATCCGGTTTTAAAGAACCGTTCGATGCCTTTATGCTTAAAACTTTTGATCATGAATGATTGTAGCCTGTAACGCTACGCGCATCAATCAATGCTGCTTGTTCTTTTTCGTGCGACATCCACTTAAGGTGCAATATCCAAAACTGGTCGTCCCTGATCAGTAAAAATCGAACCAGCCATTGATCTGACTTGAAAGGCAAACATGATCAAGACCTCGAAAAGTGGTGGGAAGCCCGGTTCTGTCACGCCTTCGACTGCCTTACTCAATCAGAGGCTCGATACCTTACAAACACCTCGGATACTCACACCATTCGAGATAGGATTGCTGCATAAGAGCAAGCGTGAAATAGCCGCTCGCTTCAAAGTGTTATCAAACGGTTGAGGCACTTTCTGCTTGCACACTTTGCGGCACACCGTCTCAGTGTTGGCCTACGCCATTGATAAAAAAATGTGTAATTCTGATCTACTCTCCTTGACTTCGACGGCCTAGTTGGCCAGTCTTAGTTCGCGAGCGCCCCTTCAATCGCATGTTTTAGCTTGCTCACCACTTCGTCGATCTGCGCATCTTCGATGATGAAGGGGGGGGCCAAGAGGATGTGGTCGCCGCGTTGCCCATCAATGGTGCCGCCCATGGGATAGCAAAGCAGGCCGTGATTCATGGCTTGGGCTTTAATCTTGGCGTGTAACTTGATGGCGGGGTCAAAAGGCGTCTTACTGTCGCGATCAGCCACCAATTCGATGCCACGGAACAGGCCTCGGCCACGAATATCACCGATGTTAGGGTGCTCGCCCAATGCTGCGCGCAGAGCCGCGTCGAGCTTGTCACCTTTTTCACGAACGTTTGCCAAAAGATTCTTTTCAAGCAGAACATCTAACACAGCGTTAGCAGCTGCTGCAGCAACGGGGTGCCCAAGGTAGGTGTGCCCGTGTTGAAAGAAGCCTGTGCCCGTGGCAACCGCATCGTAGATTTTTTTGCTGGCAAGCAACGCACCGATCGGTTGGTAGCCCGCGCCCAGACCTTTCGCAATGGTGATCATGTCAGCGGTAATGCCTTCGGCCTCAATGCTAAACAGATGACCCGTACGGCCCATGCCACACATGACTTCATCCAAAACCAGCAGCACACCGTACTGGTCACATATCTCACGGATGCGTTTGTAGTAGCCCGGGACGGCAGCCACAGCGCCAGTCGTGGCCCCAACAACAGGTTCGGCAATGAAGGCCATGACAGAGTCAGGACCCAGTCTTAGGATTTCTTGTTCAAGTTCGTTGGCAACCCGTTGACCATACTCATGTTGACTTTCGTCATCGCGTTTGCCGCGGTACTCAAAGCACGGCGAGATGTGTGTGGTGTCAACCAACAGTGGTGAAAACTGGGCGCGGCGCCATTCGTTCCCGCCAGCAGCCAAGGCTCCTAGGGTATTGCCGTGATAGCTCTGGCGCCGTGCAATCACGCGATGGCGCGATGGTTCGCCGATTTCTAAAAAGTACTGGCGTGCCAACTTGATAGCGGCTTCAACCGCTTCTGAGCCACCAGAAACCAGATAGACACGATCGATGCCAGCTGGTGCCCGCTCAATCAATCGATCGGCAAGCCGTTCAGCGGGTTCCGTGGTGAAAAAACCCGTGTGTGCAAAGTCCAGCTGCTCGATTTGATCGTGAATGGCTTGGCGCACGTGGGGGTCTGAGTGCCCCAAGCAAGACACCGCGGCTCCACCTGAGCCATCAAAGTATCGTTTGCCGTTGCTGTCAATCAGGTAGCAACCGTCACCTTTGACAGCGGTTGGTAGTGTCCCACGGGTAGAACGCCCAAAAATGTGGTTTGACATGTCAATTAGTTCCTAACGACGTAGACCGATTGTTTGGCGTGGCGAACGATACGAGCAGCGTTTGGACCTAAAAAGTAATCTTTAAACGCTGGGCGGTGGGCTGACAAAACGATCACGTCCACCGACAATTTATCGGCTGCCATCAAGACTTCATGATATACCGTGCCGTGTAAAACGTGGGGGCGGGCCTTAACAGATTCGGGTACTTTTTCTAGTGTCCATTGCTTAAGCGCATGCCCAAAGTTTAAAAGGGCTTTCTTTTCAAAGTCTTTGCCCAAAGCGCCGGTTGCCATGGCCAAACCAAACGGTGGTAGCACGGATACAACATGCAAAGTGTCTGTCTCATCAAGCAAGCTTAAGGCGCCCCTGAGTGCTTGATTGCTGCTCTGGGGATCAGACAAATCGATCGACAATAAAATGCTTTTTGGCATGAGCTCTTTCCCTAAAACGCTGGCTTGGTTTGCCGGCGGCGCTGCAAAACAATCACGATTAATAAAAGAAAGATGGCAGGCAGGTAAAAAATCTGTTTGGGTAGGCGGTCTGCCGCCACCATCACCTCGGTGATTTCAACGCGATTGTCTAAATAGAAATCAAAGTTTTTGAGTTGCTTTTGAAACTTGGAGCCAAACACGGGCTCATCCAAAAACAAGCGATCTTGCTCGGCCAGCATGATGAGCCCATCACCCTCTAAGCGTTTTGTGCTGGGGTCACTAGGGCCTGCCACGTGCGAGATTGTTAGGCTGGTCGGTTCGCCAGTGGTAAAAGATGGCCCCTGAACCACAAACCGCAGTCGCTCGCCCGGCTCAAGCTTATCCACCATTTGCGCCAGTATGACCGGTGGTTTCTGTTCAAAAGGGGCTTGTAAGCGGTCGAGCCAAAAGCTTGGAATAAAAAGTGTGAAGGCCACGAGCAATAATGCAGCACTTTCCCACAAGCGAGAAGGCGCTAAGAAGTAGCCTTGGGTAGCCGCTGCAAACAACAGCATGGCAAAGGTGGCGATAACAAACACCGTGCTGGCATGAAAGATACCTGGCCAGGTGGCCAAATCGATACCGTAGAGAATGAGGGTGGGGTCATAGATAAATAAAAAGGGCAGTGCCACGGTACGCAGCGAATAAAAGAAGGCAATAAAACCTGTGCGCATCGGGTCGCCGCCAGAGACTGCTGCGGCAGCAAAGCTCGCAAGACCGACAGGTGGGGTGACATCAGCCATGATGCCAAAGTAGAAAACAAACAAGTGAGCAGCGATCAGCGGGACGATCAAACCCTCTTGTGCACCCAGCGTGACCACCACTGAGGCCATCAGCGAAGAAACCACGATATAGTTGGCTGTGGTTGGCAAACCCATACCAAGTATCAATGAAAAGGCACCGATTAGTAGCAACATGAGCATCAAGTTGCCAGCGGCTAAGGTGTCAACCAAGCCAGCGAGTTCGGTGCCGATCGGGGTGCGGGTGACGATGGCCACAATGATGCCAGCCGCTGCTGTGGCCACGCCAATGCCAATCATGTTGCGTGCACCGGCGATCATGCCTTCTATCAGGTCAGTCGCCCCGTGGCGCACGGCCGCAATGATGCTGGTTCGGCGAAACATGGCTTTCAAGGGCCGTTGTGTGAGTACGATCATGATCATGGTGAGCACCGCGTAAAAAGCGGATTTCGCTGGTGATTGCATTTCAACCATGAGAAACCAGACCAACACCACAATGGGCAGCAGGTAATGCAGACCCGTCGGAAAGACTTTGCCGATGCTAGGTAGTTTGATCTCACCGGTCAATGTTTGGTCTGGGCTGAGGTCTTCGCGGCGCGCGGCCACGCGAACCGCCAAAACGTAGAGCGCCAGCACCAGCAAGACGATGATGGGGTCTGCCATGCTCGGTGCCACGTTTTGCAGACCGCGTACGCCGTAAATTAGACCAGTAAATAAAGTACCAGCCACCACAAAGCCAGCGGTGGTGCTTAAAAACATACGGGTTAAGCTTTTTGCGGGCCCGAGTGCTGGCATGTCTTGCTTGAGCGCTTCCAAGTGAACGATGTACACCAACGCAATGTATGAGATCACAGCGGGGATGAAAGCGTGTTTGATCACTTCCAAGTACGAGATGCCCACGAATTCGACCATCAAAAAGGCCGCAGCCCCCATCACAGGTGGCATGATCTGTCCATTGACTGAGCTCGCCACCTCGACCGCACCGGCTTTTTCAGCGGTGAAGCCGACCTTTCGCATCAAGGGGATGGTAAAGGTGCCGGTGGTCACAACGTTGGCAATAGAGGAGCCCGAAATCAACCCCGTCATGGCTGAACCCACAACCGCCGCCTTGGCGGGGCCGCCTCGTAGGCTACCGAGCCCAGCGAAGGCCAGTTGAATAAAGTAGTTGCCAGCGCCAGCCTTATCGAGCATGGAGCCAAATAAGACGAACAAAAACACAAAAGCCGTTGAGACGCCCAGCGGAATACCGAAAACGCCACCAGTGTCGAGCCATTGCGCGTTGATCAAGACGGTCAGTGAGAGGCCGCTGTGCGCGATGATGTCAGGAATTAACCAGCCTTGGCCCATATAGGCGTAAGCCAAAAAGAGAGCGGCCACAACTGTCAGAGCTGGTCCGAGTGCACGCCGAGAGGCCTCTAATAAAAGCAAAACCCCAACAGCGCCGACCACCAGTTGCTGCTCATTGGGTAGTCCCGAACGCGCGGTCAGTGCTAGTTCACGCGAGAAATAAAAAACATATAAAGAACACCCCGCACCAGCTACAGCCAATAACCAGTCTGTGACTGGAATGCGTTGTCGTGATGAGGACTTCAGTGCTGGGTACACCAAGAAGGCCAGCATCATTGCAAATGCCAAGTGCACGGGTCGCGTTTGTGAGGAATTTAAAACAGAAAAGTACTCGGCAAACCAGAGCTGCGGTTGCGCAATCCACAACTGAAACAACGACCAAGAAAACGCCACCGCTGCGATGAGCAAGACCACTTTTCGGTTTTGGGGTTGACGTGCGCCGGTATCGGTGCTCGCGACCAAGTCTTGCAACTCATCATCATTGAACTGTCGCTTGGCGGCATCAATATCAGTTGGGGTGCTGTCAGGAGTGGTCGTAGACTGATTCATGGTGAGAGGTTAATTCAGTGGGTCATGCGTTAACGATCGACGACAAGACCTGGCTTAAAAGGTTTGCCGCCAGGGCAGGGCTTGTTTTTGTTTGGCTATTGACGGCAACAAAAAATTTAGGGCAAGGCTCAGGGTGTCCCCGTGATCCTTGCCCTTGATTGAAGTGGAAACCTTGCTTACTTCAGCAGGCCAACCTCACGGTAGTACTTTTCAGCACCAGGATGCAACGGTGCTGAAAGACCGTCAGTGACCATTTGCTGTGGCTCTAGTTTTGCAAAAGCAGGATGCAAGCCACGGAACTGGTCCATGTTGGTGAACACGCTTTTAACCAAGGCATAGACCACGTCATCGGGCACGTCAGCGCTAGTAATCAGCGTGGCGCCCACACCAAAGGTGGTGGTGTCGCCATCTGTACCGCGGTACATGCCACCAGGAATGATGGCCGTACGATAGAAGGGGTTCTCTTCAACCAATGCGGTTACGCTGCCATTATCGACGTTCACAAGCACCGAATCGCAAGCGGTTGTGGCTTCCTTGATCGAGCCCGCAGGGTGACCGACCGTGTAGACCATGGCGTCAATATTGTTGTCACAAAGAGCCTGTGACTGCTCGGCTGCTTGCAACTCAGAGGCTAAGGCAAAGTCAGCCATCGTCCAACCCATTTTCTTCATCAACACTTCCATGGTGTCGCGCTGGCCCGAGCCAGGGTTACCCACGTTGACACGCTTACCTTTGAGGTCTTCAAAAGATTTGATGCCTGCGTCTTTGCGTGCAACAACGGTGAACGGTTCAGGGTGAATTGAAAACACGGAACGCAGCTTTGGGTTAGCGCCTTGTGCTTTGAAGCTATCAACGCCATTGAGTGCTTTGAATTGCACGTCTGACTGTGCCACACCAAACTCCAACTCGCCGGCACGAACAGCATTGACGTTGTAAACCGATCCGCCAGTCGACTCAGCGCCGCAGCGAATGCCATGGTCAGCGCGTGTGCGAGCCATCATTCGGCAAATAGCGCCACCCGTCGGATAGTAAACGCCAGTGACGCCACCCGTTCCGATGGTGATGAACTGTGTTTGTTGGGCTGTGGCTGGCAGGGCAGATAAACCCATTGCCAGAGCGGCGGCTGTGATAAGTAGTTTCATGGTTGTCTCCTAGACGTGATGGACATACCTTAAGATTGGCTTAATTCACTGTTCTAACAGACCATTAACCCAAACTTGGTCCTTTGAGTATAGGACTGAATGCCAATTGTGCCTAAAAACGGTATGAGCGGCTCAAATACAAGGTGTTGGCTGGCGCTTGTTTTTTTGGGTTATAGCGCGGTGCCGTGCCCCTGCTTACCGATTTCGTCTAGCAAGCCGGGGTGTTTCTTTATGTTGCGCCGACTGAACATAATGATCAAGAACATTAGCACGGCGACCAACACACCGAAGATGACAATGATTGTGTTGATGGGTAGATCAAGGCTTAGCATCAGGGTATAGGTGCCGAGCATTAATAAAATATTTAATTGCTCGTTAAAGTTTTGAACAGCAATGGAATGGCCAGCAGACAACAACAGGTGGCCGCGGTGCTGCAGCAACGCATTCATGGGGACAACGAAATAACCTGATAGCCCGCCAATCAGTAACAGCAGGCTATAGACTTCCCATTGGTTGCTGACCAAAGGCATCACCAAAACAATCAAACCCATAAAAACGCCCATTGGCAGAACGCTCAACGCTTTTCGCAGTGGCACACGGCTAGCGAAAACAGCACCGAAGATCGTGCCAAAGGCTGTCACCCCCATCAAGATGGAGGCCTGATCAAGTCGGTAGCCGAGGTGACTGCGACCCCATTCAATCACAATGAGTTGTAGCGTGGCGCCAGCACCCCAAAATAGGGTGGTGACAGCCAGGGAAATTTGACCCAGACGGTCGCGCCACAAAATACGCACATAGCCGGCAAACGATCTGATCAAGCGAATGGGGTTGGTGTGTTGTTTGGGGTACTGAATGCCGGTGGCTGGGATAAGAAGGTTACAGGCCGCCGCCGCTGCATATATGAAGGCAATGCAAAGGATGGCCGCTTCGGCTGGCGTTTGTACGTATCTTGACAGGGTTTGATGGTTGAGTAAGAAATCGGAAGCGATGGGGGAAATCAAAAAGCCACCGAGAACCGTACCCAGAATAATGGAGGTGACAGTGAGCCCCTCAATCCAACTATTGCCTTTGACAAGGTCCGTGGGTTGCAACATTTCGGTCACAATGCCGTATTTGGCAGGCGAATAGGCGGCTGCACCCACGCCAACCAAGGCAAAGGCGGCCACTACCAAATAGGTCTGACCGGCCTCGGACAGCCCAAAAATGCCATACCAAAACATGATGAGGCAGCCAAGGATTTTGATGGCGTTGGTGATGAACATCACGCGCCCCTTGGGGAAAGCATCTGAAAACGCACCAACGAATGCGGCCAAGAGAACGTAGGTGGCTGCGAACCACCATTTCATCATCGGCGCCATCCAATCGGGGCCGTGCAGTTCTTGAAGTAGCGCAATCGCAGCGATAAACAAGGCGTTGTCAGCCAGAGAAGACAACGCTTGTGCTGCCATGACCAAATAAAAGCCCCGTGTCACTAAAAATCCCCAAGTCCGATTGCGGCTGAGTATAGCCTTAAGGCTTTTCATGTGTGCGTTATTATTCAGTGATAAGTGATTGTCATTGTGAGCAAACGTGCGACTGACACAAATAAAACTTGCTGGGTTTAAGTCCTTCGTTGACCCCACCACTATTCCGACTCCCAGCCAGCTGGTGGGCATTGTTGGACCCAATGGCTGTGGTAAGTCCAACATCATTGACGCTGTCAAATGGGTGTTGGGTGAAACACGCGCCACCGAGCTGCGTGGTGAGTCCATGCAAGACGTGATTTTTAGCGGATCAAGCGACAGAAAGCCGTCTGGTCGGGCATCGGTTGAGTTGGTGTTCGATAACAGTGATGGTCGGGCAGCGGGCCAGTGGAGCACCTTTAGCGAAATCTCCGTGCGGCGAGTCCTGACCCGCGATGGTACGAGCAGCTACTTGGTTAACAACCAGCAGGTTCGCCGGCGCGACGTGCACGATATCTTCTTGGGTACAGGATTGGGTACTCGTGGGTATGCGATTATTGGCCAAGGCATGATCAGTCGTTTGATTGAGGCTCGGCCTGAAGAGCTGCGGGTGTACCTAGAGGAAGCCGCTGGCGTATCGCGTTATAAAGAGCGCCGCCGAGAGACTGAAAACAGGCTGCACGATACTCGAGAAAACCTGGTTCGCGTCGATGATATTTTGCAGGAATTGACCTCGCAACTCGTCAAATTAGAGACCCAAGCCAAAGTAGCAGCCCAATATCGCCAATTGCAAGAAGAAGGGCAGTTTAAGCAGCATGCCCTCTGGTATTGGCGTGAAAAAGCCGCTCATGATGACAAGGCGCGCTTATTTCAAAAAACAGAACAAGCACAGACCGCCCTTGAAGCGTCAACCGCAAAATTGCGGCAACAGGAGTCTGAACTTGAAACTCGCCGCCAAGCGCATTACGCAGCAAGCGATGCGGTTCATTCTGCGCAAGGCGCCTTATACGAAGTCAACGCCCGGGTTAGCAGCCTTGAGGCAGAGATCCGGCATCTGGTTGATGCCCGTCAGCGCTTGTCATCGCGTCAAACCCAATTACAAGCGCAAGAACAAGAATGGCGCGCCCAAATCGCTCACTGTACTGAACAGTTAGAAGTCGAGCGCGGTGCACTCGAGGCTCAAGCCATTGCACTCGAGCAGGCGCAACAGTCTGCCCAATCGGTACAAGAGCAATTGCCCGCTGCTGAGCAAAAGGTTCGTGAGGCGGCAGCGCAGCGCGACCAAATGCGCAGTGGATTGGCAAAACTAGAACAAAACATGGCGCTCGTCTCCCAGCGTCTCGGTGATGCGCAACGCCAAATTCAGTCCCTCGAACAGCGCCAGGAACGCTTGCAAGCTCAGCGCAAAGAACTCGCTGAGCCAGATCCGCACGCCCTCGAGCGGCTAACAGGCGATAAGCAAGCGGCTGATCAGTTGCTCGAAGAAGCGCAGGCCGTTCTGTCGGATCTAGAAGCCGCCCTGCCACAGGCCGATGAGCAGCGTAGCCTCGCACGTGATCAAGCCCAAGCCCAAGCCACAGCGCTGTCTCAGCTTGAAGCCCGAAGTTCAGCGCTGGTGCGCTTACAAGAAGATGTGCAGAAATCGGGCACGCTTGAGCCCTGGCTAGCGGGTCATGAGTTGGGACAGTTGCCGCGGTTGTGGCAAAAGTTAAAAGTGGCTCAGGGTTGGGAGTCCGCCCTCGAAGCTGTTCTCAATGAACGCATGACAGGGGTAGAAGTCAGTAATTTGTCTTGGGCGCAAGCTTTTGCAGAAGACGCCCCACCGGCGCGCTTGGCTTTCTTCCAGCTGCCCGTGCCTGCGCCAGCTGCGGCAGGGGTTGCGGGCTTGACCTCGCTGGCTACGCTGGTTCAAACCAATGAACCAGCGCTCAAAACACTCATGCAGGGTTGGTTGAGTCAGGTTTTTATTGCTGAAAGCTTGGCCGATGCGATGGCCAAGCGCGACCAATTGCCTGCGGGTGGCGCTTGGGTTGTGCCTGCAGGCCACTTGGTTGATGCTCATTCTGTGCGTTTTTATGCGCCTGATTCAGAGCAAGCAGGGATGTTGGCGCGTCAGCAGGAAATTGAAAACCTGCAACGCGAAATAAAAGCCAACCAACTGATCGCCGACCAAGCCAAAGCTGATGCAACACGTTCTGAGGTGGCTTGGCAACAAGCCTCAGCAGCCGTCGTACCCGCACGTCAACGCGTCTCAGAATTGACGCAACGCGCCCATGGTTTGCAACTGACCTTCACCAAATTACAGCAAGAAACGTTGCAGCGCACGCAACGATCGGCACAACTCGATCAAGATCTGGTCGAGTTGCTTGGTCAGCAAGAAGCACTTACCGCGCAGCGCGATGAGGCCGAGCAGGCCTTCGCGACGCTCGATGAGCAATTGGCTGAGCAACAAGGCGCATTTGCCGAAGCCGAAATGGCCGGTGAGCAGCTGGCCGACCAAGCGAACCAGATTCGTGAGCAATTGCGTGAGCGTGAGCGCGTCGAACAGGAAGGTGTCTTTGCACAGCGGGGCACTCAAGCGAGGATTTCCGAGCTTGAACGAAACTTGCTATTGGCCAGCGAACAACAGTCACGGGCAGCTAAGGAATCAGCGGCTTTGGTGGAAGAACTGAGCGCGTTGGACGCACAGACTCCTGAAAATGGTTTGCAAGAGGCGTTGGTTTTACGCACAGAAAAGGAAGAAGTGCTGGCAGGATTGCGCATTGAAATGGATGCGCTTGCGGCCCAGCTTCGAGAAGCTGACGAGGCCCGCTTGTTGCTTGAACGCTCTTTGCAGCCACAGCGCGAAGCGATTACTGAGTTGCAGCTCCAAGAGCAGGCTGCCCGCCTGTTGGCTGAGCAGTTCGCTCAGCAGCTTGATGAGCAGGCAGTGGATCGATTGGCTTTGGCCAAAGCCATCGAGGAGCAAGATAACGAGGACCTGCGTAAGATTGGTTGGCTTCAAGGTGAGGTGCAGCGTACCAATCGACAAATTGAAGCCTTGGGGGCGGTCAATTTGGCCGCGCTTGAGGAGCTCGCCGCGGCACGTGAGCGACAGGACTTCTTGCAATCTCAGTACGATGATCTACAAAGCGCGATCCAAACGCTCGAAGACGCCATCAACAAGATTGACCGTGAGACGCGTGATCTGTTGCAAACCACGTTCGATGAGGTTAATGGTCACTTTGGTCGTTTGTTTCCCAAGCTCTTCGGTGGTGGCGATGCCAAGTTGGTGATGACCGGCGAAGAGATTTTGGATGCGGGTGTTCAGGTCATGGCGCAGCCGCCAGGCAAGCGCAATTCAACCATTCACTTGCTTTCTGGCGGTGAAAAAGCACTCACTGCAACGGCTTTGGTTTTTGCGCTGTTTAAACTGAACCCAGCACCGTTTTGTTTGCTTGACGAAGTTGATGCGCCGCTTGATGACGCCAACACCGAGCGTTACGCCAATTTGGTCAGCGGCATGAGTGATCAAACTCAGTTTCTTTTCATTTCGCACAACAAAATTGCGATGCAAATGGCCCGTCATTTGATTGGTGTGACCATGCAAGAACAAGGTGTTTCACGTATTGTGGCAGTGGATATTGATTCAGCCCTGCAGTTAACGGCTGAAGTGGCTTAAAACAAGGTTTTTTTCAAGGGGAAGGCATGAGCGAGTTGCAGATCAGCCTGATCGTGCTTGGGGTCATCGTCATTGCCGCCATCGTTGGTTTCAACTGGTGGCAAGATCGCCGCACACGGCTCAAAATGCAAGATCATCTACCGGTGCTTGACGAAGATCCTTTGTTGCGCGATTCCGGTGGCGACAATTCACGCAAGGAGCCTGGGTTTGGATTGGGTCATTTGGGTTTGGAGCCCGCCACGCCTGCCGCGCCTCAATCAGAGACAGTTTCAGCACCCGTCGGTGAGCTTCCCGCTAGTGCCCTGATTTTAGAGCCTGATTCAGTGACCGAGGTGGTGATTGAATTGTATCTGCCAGCCCCAATGACAGGGCGCGCACTGATGCGCCATTTGCAAGAGTTTCGCGGCGCTGGTCGTCGAACGGTGCGTTTGTTTCTTCAGACCACGGAAGGCTCGCTGGTGACGCAATTGGGTGATGACACTGAGTACGTGGCCATACAGTTGGCCGTTTTGATGGCCAATCGAAGTGGCGCCATCACGGCTATTGAATGGTCTCAGCTTTGGGGCAGCGCACAGGCCTTGGCAGAAAAGCTTGACGCTAGCGTCGAAGGGCCTGAGCAACACGAGGTTCTCGAACGTGCTTCGCGCCTTGACAGCACTTGCGCAACGCTTGATGCCCAAGTGGGTTTGACGCTTTTGCTATCGGCGCAACGCCCTGTTCAAGATGTCGTGGACACTGCAAAAGCGATGTGTTTTATTGAGCAAGAAGGGCGTCTGGCCTGGATTGGTGATCATGGTCTTGAGTGCTTCACATTATCGCGTGCTGACAACGAGGCGTTTGATGCCGGCGTGGCTGGTATTGATCGCTTGACCTTGTTGCTTGATGTGCCGCGCAGTCCGCCCAACCCTATGGCTTTTGGCCGGATGCTGGAAATCGGTCTTGAGTTATCGCGACGAGTGGGTGCCGAACTGGTGGATGATCAGGGCAATGCCTTGGCACCTGGTGCTGATGTTGCCATTGATCTGCAACTCCAGACGCTGTACGGTCAGCTCGAAGCCGCGGGGTTGCCCGCGGGTAGTCAACGGGCGCGGCGGGTATTTGCCTAATGTTGGACCCGCACGGCACACCGCCTGAAGATGCGTTGGCACGGGCATCTCACTTGCGCGCCGAGATCGAACAGCACAACCAAGCTTACTATGTGCACGATCAACCCACCATCGGTGACGCTCAGTATGACGCGCTACTGCGTGAGTTACAGGCATTAGAGCAACGTTTCCCAGCGGTTTTGACCAGCGACTCACCGACCCAACGGGTGGGTGCCGCACCATTGGCTGCGTTTTCTGCGGTGACTCATGCCGTTGCCATGTTGTCCCTTGGCAATGCTTTTGAAGAAGAAGAAGTGTTGGCTTTTGATAAACGTGTTGCTGACACCTTGGTGCAAGCCGGTGTTATCAAACCTGGTGAACCCGTTACCTACGCCTGCGAACTCAAGCTAGACGGTTTAGCCATCAGTTTGCGCTACGAGGCAGGGCATCTGGTGCAAGCAGCTACCCGAGGTGATGGTCAAACAGGTGAGGACGTCACAGCCAACATTCGAACCATCCGATCGATACCTTTACGCCTAAACAGTCCTGCCCCTGCTGTTTTAGAGGTACGCGGCGAAGTGTTCATGAATCATGCTGACTTTGAACGCTTCAATGTCATGCAGGCGCAGCGTCAAGAAAAAATATTCGTTAATCCGCGCAACGCGGCGGCCGGCAGCTTACGGCAACTCGACTCAAAAATTACGGCACAACGCCCCTTGCGCTTTTTTGCTTATGGCTGGGGTGAGGTCAGTGACTCTTTGCCTGCCACCCATGATGGGGTGCTTCAGTGGCTAGCGAAGCTTGGGTTGCCAGTGAACCGAGAGCAACATGCCACGGTATCGGGCTCGCTTGGGTTGCTCGACTATTACCGCACCGTGGGTGAGCGCCGCAGCGGCTTGCCCTACGAGATTGATGGGGTGGTCTACAAAGTCAATTCGCGGCAAGCACAACGTGTTTTGGGGTTCGTGGCGCGCGCGCCGCGCTTTGCACTGGCGCACAAATTTCCTGCTCAAGAGGCCATGACTGAGCTATTGGGTATAGACCTGCAGGTTGGGCGCACGGGCGCCATCACGCCCGTGGCACGCTTGGCACCGGTTTTTGTGGGTGGCGTGACGGTGACGAATGCGACCTTGCACAATGAAGACGATATCACCCGCAAGGATGTCCGAATTGGTGACACCGTGGTGGTGCGTCGAGCCGGTGATGTTATTCCGGAGGTGGTGGGGCCAGTGTTATCAGCACGTCCCGCGCACGCACAAGTCTTTCAAATGGTTAGCGCCTGTCCGGTGTGTGGCTCTAACATTGAAAAGCCCGAGGGCGAAGCGGTCGCGCGATGCACTGGCGGCTTGTTTTGTGGGGCTCAACGCAAACAAAGCTTGACTCATGCGGTCGGTCGAAAAGCTTTAGACATTGAGGGCTTGGGTGATAAGTTGGTCGAACAGCTCGTCGATCGCGCCCGGGTGAAGTCTTTGGCCGATCTCTTCACATTAACGGTCACAGAACTCCAAGCATACGACCGTATGGGCGTTAAGTCGGCACAAAACATAGTCCAAGCCATTGAGGCGGCGCGCCAGCCTGCGCTTGATCGATTTATCTTTGCACTCGGTATTCGTCATGTGGGTCAGGCCACTGCCAGTGATCTCGCCCGCCACTTTGGCTCGATCGAGGGTCTGATGCGTGCAAGTGAAGCAGAATTATTGAGTGTTTCTGATGTTGGACCTGTGGTTGCCCAATCGATTGAGCACTTCTTTTCCGAACCACACAACCGAGAAGTTGTTGCGGCCTTGCTCGATCAAGGGATCGAACCGCAGCCATTGGCAACACGGCCACAACAGTCTGGGCTATCTGGACTGACCTTTGTGCTCACTGGTACTTTGCCCACGTGGACCCGTGAGCAGGCGGCTGAGGCGATTTTGTCGGCTGGTGGCAAAGTCAGTGGTTCCGTGTCTAAAAAAACCGCTTACGTGGTGGCTGGTGAAGACGCCGGCAGCAAACTCACCAAGGCTCACTCTTTGGGCGTGTCAGTGATCGATGAGAATGGTTTGAAGGCTATGCTTGGTGACGCTTAATGCAAAGGGGCTACGCATAGAATGGTAGCCCCTTTGTTGACTTATGCAGCACTTTTCGGCGCCGCTTTAGCGATCAATTACTGAATTTTTGCTTGGTCTCGTAACTTTTTCTGATAATCGACCAGTGCTTGTTGACGGACCATCTCTTCAAGCTGCTCTTTAACTTGAGCCAGCGGCGGGAAGGCCACGGGACGCTCGTCAATCACTTCAATCACATGCCAGCCAAATTGGGTCTGAACGGGTGCAGCGGCCATTTGGCCTTTTGGTGTGGATTGCACGGCCTTGGCAAAGGGTTCGACATAATTGTCAGCTTTGGCCCAGCCCAAGTTACCCCCTTGTGCTGCGCTACCTGGGTCCTTGGACTGTGCTTTGGCCAAGGCTTCAAAAGTGGCTGTCTTATCCTTCAGTTTCTTTTGAATGTCTTTGGCAGCGGCCTCTTCTTCAACCAAAATGTGGCGCACGCTGAACTCCATGACTTCACCCTGTTCTTTTTTCAGCTTTTCGTACTCAGCTGCAAGAACAGCATCTGTTACGGGGTTCTTTTCAAGGTAGTTAGCCATCAGTGCGCGCACCAAGATACCTTGACGGGCCAGTTCGAGTTCCGTTTCGATGGCGCTGTTTTTATTGATGCCTGCTTTTTCAGCGGCTTGAACCATGATCACGCGGTTGATCATCTCTTCTTTGACTTGCTCTCTGAGTTGTGGGGTATCAGGTGCGCCTTGGGCGACCAGCAACTCAATGAATTGATCATAGTTTTTTTTTGTGATTGCTTGACCATTTACGGTAGCAATGTTTTGTGCATAAAGAGGCGCTGATAAAGTAACGGCAGCCAAAAGTAGGGTCAAACGTTTCATAAATTTCCTTTTGAAGGGATGGAAGTATGTAAAGCCAGCGCGTGTATTGGAAACGGCATTAGGTCAGTGACAAGATCGTACACCATTCGATGCTGTGTCACAGTCCGCTTGCCTTCAAAGCAATCGGCTTGGATGTGGACTCGGAAATGGCTTGCGCCGCCTTTGCTGCCAGCGTGGCCAGCGTGCAAGTGCGATTCATTCTCGATTTCAAGGTGGGTTGGGCTTAGTGCCAATAAGCGATCGTGTAGTAAAGACTCGTGGGTGCTAGTCATGATGGACGGCTTTCGTTGGGGTCGGTGGGTGATTTGGGTTCAACCATGTGTTTGCTAAGCCACAGAGACTGAGCGATGACAAATAACACCAGCAACCCCATCAATCCGAAAACTTTGAAGTTCACCCACTGTGACTCACTAAAGTACCCTGAAAAGGCAACAAACAAGTTAACGGCGCCAGCAAACACAAAAAATCCCGACCAACTGAAGTTTAAGCCGCGCCAGCCCTGATCGGTGAGCGTGACCTTTGAGCCCAGTAATTTTTGAAGCAGGTTACGCCCCAGAAAGACCTGACTACCCACCAGGATCACGGCAAACATCCAGTAAAGCACTGTGGGCTTCCACTTAATAAAAGCATCGTTTTGTAGCCAGAGGGTGGCACCACCGAACACCACAATCACGATTAAGTTAATCCAATGGGTGCCCTCAATGGGTTGGCGCCGTATTTTGATGTAAGCAATTTGGCCAACGGCTGCGACCATAGCCACAGCCGTTGCCACGTAGATATCGGCAAACCGATACGCCACAAAAAATAGAATCAGTGGGAATAGGTCAAATAGGAATTTTTTCATGCGTCGATGGGCTCAAAAACCAGAGAAGCCGAGTTGATGCAATAACGCAGCCCAGTGGGTGGTGGTCCATCAGGAAAGACGTGACCGAGGTGTGCATCGCAGGTACGACAGAGCACTTCTGTACGCACCATACCGTGAGAGCGGTCTATGTGTTCGACGATAAGGGTGGGATCAATGGCTTCAAAGTAGCTTGGCCATCCGCATCCCGCATCAAACTTCGTATCAGACGCAAACAGAGGCGTGCGACAACAGACGCAGTGGTAGATCCCAGTGGCCCGATGATCCCAGAACTCACCTGTGAAGGCGCGCTCAGTGCCCTTTTGACGGGTAACGTAGTATGCTTCGGACGACAGTTGCGCTTTCCATTCTTGCTCAGTTTTGTTTAATTTTTCCATGACTTTGCTTTGATTACCTTCGTATCAAAAGGTTCGTTCACTTGGATATTCCTGCGCTCGATCAACCACAGCCATCATGATAATCGAGTTCGAAGCCGTCTCCGTTGAGCGAGGTGCGCGCACCATCCTTCGGGAACTCAATATTAGTCTGTCCGAATCGCGAATTGGGATTGTCGGACCCAATGGTGCGGGTAAAAGCACGCTTGCAAGGCTTATCAATGGTCTAATCGCGCCAAGTGCCGGGCGAGTTCTCTTCAACGGGCTTGCTGTGGCTGATCATTTGATTGCCGTGCGACAACAGATTGGGTTTCTCTTTCAGAATCCGGACAATCAAATCGTTTTCCCGGTGGTGCAAGAGGACATGGCGTTTGGCCTGAAGCACTCTTTACCAGACAAGACCCTAAGAGCGGCGCGCATTCAAGCCACGCTTGCGCAACTGGACATTGCCGACTTGTCTGAGCGGGCTGTCCACACGCTGTCTGGTGGTCAAAAGCAGTTGGTGGCATTGGCCTGTGTGCTCTGTATGCAGCCCGACTTATTGGTATTGGACGAACCAACCACACAGTTGGATTTGCGATTTCGAAATCGCTTGTTGCAGATCATTGGGCAACTGCCCCAGCCGGTCATCGCGATATCACATGATTTGGCAATGCTTGAGACCTTTGATCGCGTGATGGTGATCGATCAGGCGTCAATTCAGGCTGATGGTCCAGCCGCCGAGGTGCTGCCTTGGTATCGAGCGCATTACGCATGAGCTTATTGGATCAGACACCTGAAACCTTGACCAAGGGCACTTGGTTGCATCGCTGGCCAGCGGGATTAAAACTGTTTTCTCTCTTCACGCTAGGCACCGCCCTTGTTTTGACTGATCGCCTGAGCATACTGGGGCCTGCCGCCATCGTGGCTGGGTTGGTTTGTCTAAGCGTTCACTGGGCGTTTTTCGATCAAGGGCCAGCTTCAAGCTCGCGGTCAACGGCTTTTGTGTGGCCACTGGTCACGTTAGTGGTGATTGTCGCGTATATCGGTATTGTTTCAGGTCTTGAGCATGCGATGGTTGTGTTTTGTCGTTTGTTGGCTTTGTTGCTATTTGCCGTTTCGGTGATGGCAACCACGAGCGTGACCGCTATGATGGCAGTCGTCGAAAAGTTTTTGCAGCCATTCGACCGTTGGGGATGGTTGCGAGCTGATAAAGTCGCACTGATGTTCGGTGTTTCACTGCGTTTGATGCCCGTTTTGCTTGAGCAGTGGCACGAGATTCGTGAGGCGCAAGCGGCCCGTGGCCACCGTGCCAGCCCATTGGCGTTGCTTGTGCCGATGTTGGTGCGTACGCTACAAAGGGCCAATGAGATGGCTGATGCCATCGATGCTCGCGGCGGATCCTCGGGGCGTTAGACCGTGATGTTGTGAGATCGACGCAGTATGAACCATTAATTTTTTTGGGGTGAACCTTGAATTCGAACAATAAATCGCCGCGTTTGGCCCTGTCAACGCAACAACTGGTGCGCGCGGCGCTATTCACGGCTTTGGTGATCGTGTTTGCCATTATCCCGCCGTTACCAATGCCATTTGTGCCCGTACCCCTGACCTTGCAGACGCTTGGCGTGATGTTGGCGGGCCTGATTTTGAGCCCCCGTTTGGCGGCTTTAGCCATGTTGCTCTACGTGGTGTTGGCTTTGGTGGGGTTTCCTGTGTTGCCTGGTGGGCGCGGTGGGTTGGCGGTATTTGCAGGCCCCACCGGTGGTTTTATCCTTGGTTTCATCCCTGGGGCTTTTGTGGTGAGCTGGTTGGCCGCTCGTCGCTTGAGTGAAACAACAACCGCCGCCATGATCGCACGCAACTTTGGTGCGGCCGTTTTCGGTGGCGCTATTGTGGTCTACGCTATCGGCGTGCCTTGGCTGGCCATGGTCACTGGGATGACCATGGACCGCGCACTGATGGCGGTGGTTGTTTTCTTGCCGGGTGACTTGGTCAAAGCTGTTATTGCCACCATCGTGGCCTTAAGGGTGGCCAAATTGCAAATCATTAACAATCCCTAGCAGGAATCCCTAGCAGGGTTTGGGTGAGGCCAGTCAACAAATCATCTACCGAAAAACAAGCTATGGCTTGATGAGCTGACTGACGGCGGGCCAAATCTCATTGGCGTGTGACACGATCGTGTCGGCTTGCCACGTGTGAACGGGGTGTTCATCGCCGCAGTAGCCATAGGCTGCGGCAATGGAGGCCATACCCGCTGACTTGGCCGCTTGTATGTCTCGCAGATCGTCGCCAATGTAGACGCATCGATCGACCTCAAACCCCACGGTTTTGGCGGCATGTTGCAGTGGCAGGGGGTGGGGTTTGGCATAAGCCACCGTGTCACCGCACACCAGCACCGCGCAATCTGGCAAATCAAGCCATTTGACGATGGGTTCAGCGTATCGGGTGATCTTGTTGGTCACAATGCCCCATTGCATACCAGCCGCTTTGATTTGTTCAAGTAGCTCGGGGATGCCTTCAAATAGCTGGGTATGGATGGTGCTGTTTTTTTCATAATCTGCCAAGAACTCGGTTTTGGCAGATTCAAATGTGGGATGGTCGGCGTCAATGCCCAGAGAGGCTTTGACCATACCTCTGGCACCCATTGACACGTGGGTACGCAATACCGAAACCGGCAATGGGTCTAAGCCCCGTTTTTCCCGTTGTCGGTTGGCAGACATGGCCATGTCTGGCGCAGTATCGGCAAATGTCCCGTCAAAATCAAACAAAATCAGCGTTGTCATCGAACTCGCCTCAAGGGTTAAAACAATCAACGCCGATTGTACGGTTTAGCCGCCTTGTGCCGCCACCTCGCTGTGGTTTGTGCTCAGGTAATGTTGCAAAGCATTGACCACAATGGTGTTCAGTGAGGTTTTTTCTTGTCGGGCGCGCAAAGCCGCTGATTTGTGTAGGTTCGGTGCGACACGCACGTTGAACTGACCCCTAAAAGGGCGTTCAGGGGCGCGCTTGTCTGCCTCACAGCTTTTTAGGTAGTTCACTATGGCTGCCTCAAACGCAGGTTGCAAGTCGCTAACGGTCAGCGCTTCGTAGGTGACGTCTTGGTTGATAAAAAGTGCGCGGCCACGCAACACGCCCTCAGACAAAGAGGGTTCGATTGAGCCGTAATAGCCCTTGTGGAACAAGAGGGTGGATTTCATGGTTAAGCAAAGCCTTTTGTCATTGGTTGTCAAAAAGGCAATGATTCTATAACAAATGCTTAGCTTTTGCCAGTGAGATTTGCCTTCAAGGCGCGCCAGAGAGCAAGCACGTGATCAACAGTTTGATCAACCGTGAGTGTTGATGAATCCAAAGCATGGGCATCGTCGGCCGGTTTCAAAGGAGCAACTGTGCGCTGCATGTCGCGTTCGTCGCGCATTTGTAGGTCAAGGAAAACGGCTTTTTCATCGGGAAATTCACCACGTTCTCTTAACTGGTGGCACCGACGCGCTGTTCGTGCGTGGACATCAGCTGTTAAAAATATCTTCAATGGCGCATCAGGAAAAACCACCGTCCCCATGTCGCGACCGTCTGCAACTAAGCCAGGAAGCACTCTAAAAGCACGCTGGCGATCAAGCAAAGCCTCTCGCAGTGCTGCGTGAGGCGCTAAGCGAGACGCCAAGTTGCCGACATGCTCTTGGCGGATCAATTCTGTCACATCAACGCCTGACATGAATGTCTGGGTGCCCTCGAACTTCACATCCATCCGACGCGCCAACAACGCCACCTGATCGGTGTCGTTGGCATCCGCATTGCGATCCAAAACCAACCAAGCCGCCAATCGGTAAAGCGCACCACTGTCTAGGACATGCCAACCCAAAGCCAAAGCAACACGCTGGGCAATCGTGCCTTTACCCGAGGCGGTAGGACCGTCAATGGCAATGACAGGCACTAAATTGGGCGGTTTGATCATGTGACGAGGCGGTGATATTGGTCAAAATAGTCTGGAAAGGTCTTGGCCACGCAGCCGGGGTCTTCAATGGTGACAGGCACCGGCCCAAATGCAGCCAGAGAAAAGCACATGGCCATGCGGTGATCATCATAGGTGTGGATAGCTGCGGGTCGCCAAGCATCGCTGGCGATTGGGTGAATGGTCAGCCAATCGTCGCCGGCGCTAACCTTAGCACCGAGTTTGCGCAATTCCGTAACCATGGCGTGAATGCGGTCAGTTTCTTTGACTCGCCAGCTACCGATGTTGCGCAAAGTGCAGGGCCCATCAGCATAAATCGCCAACACCGCTGCTGTCATGGCCGCATCGGGGATCAAATTAAAGTCTTGGTCAAAAGCATGAAGTCGCTCACCGCTTGAAACGGCCCGGCCACTAACGGTAATCATTTGAGACCCGTAAGTCGCCGTGGCGCCCATGTGGGTGAGGGTGTCGACAAACTGAACGTCGCCCTGAATGCTGTCAAGGTCTATGCCGTGTACGCTAACTGGCCCCTGGCCAATGAGGCCAAGGGCCAGAAAATATGAGGCTGAAGAGGCATCACCTTCAACGGCCATATCGCCCGGTGAGGTGAAATGAGCGTTTCGGTCGATATGAAACGACAGGTTGCCTGCCGCATCTTCAAGTGCGGTGACTCGGACACCGAAGCGCGCCATTAAGTTTATCGTGATGTTGATGTAGGGTTTGGAAATCAGTTCACCCATCACCGCAATGGTGAGGTCTTCACCAGATTGGGCCACGATGAGTGGTGAAGCCATTAACAAAGCAGTCAAGAACTGACTTGAGACCGTACCGTTGACTTGGACGCGGTGACCAGACGCTTTTGAAGCACTGATAGCCAAAGGCGGATAACCCGCATTACCCAAGTATTCGATGCGCGCACCGAGTGCCACTAGCGCGTCAACAAGATCACCAATCGGTCGCTCGTGCATGCGGGCCACACCACTGAGCTGGTAATCGCCACCGGCAAAAGCCAGGGCAGCGGTCAGTGGGCGAAATGCTGTCCCAGCGTTACCCAAAAACAAAGACGCTTTCTTGTTGGTAAAAAGGCCGGGGCTCGTAATTCGCACCGAGTATTCACCCACATGCTCGATTGACACACCTAGCGTCTGAAGCGCTTCAAGCATGACGCTGGTATCGTCTGAATGCAGAACACCATCAACACGGGTTGTGCCCGTGCATAGGGCGCTTAACAGCAGCACGCGATTGGAAATGCTTTTTGAGCCGGGCAAGCTGATTTGGCCGCTCGCACGGTGTGCTGGCGTTAGGGTCAAACGATCAAGCGGGGTCATGCCCTTTGCCCTCACTAAAAACACCCTCACCCCACTGACGTCTGATTTGTGCGCTTTCTGAGAGCATGTTCTCGATCCAGCCCATGTCATCGGTACGCAAGGCCAACTCGGCTTGATTCAGAAGGGTATGCAGGTCACTGATTTGCCGCAGCATCGCCTCACGGTTGGCCGAAAAAATATCGCGCCACATTTCTTCAGAACCTTGCGCGATACGAGAAAAGTCACCAAATCCGGCACCAGCCATGGCCAAACAAGTGGGGGCGTTGGATTGCTTGGCCACGTGAGCCACGTACAAACTGGCCAACCAGTGTGGTAGATGGCTGATAGAGGCCAATACTTCATCATGAACGGTGATATCGAGCGTTTTTAGGTCAGCGCCACAGGCCAGCCATGCATCTCGAACGTACGAGACATCGTTGGATTGATTCTCCGCTAACGGGCAAATCACCACCTGGCGATTGAGATAAAGGTCTGCGCGAGCCGCTTGTGGACCGGATTCGTGCGAGCCAGCCACGGGGTGGGCAGGAATAAACTGAGCGACTTTGGTGCCCAATGCTCGACGGGCCGCCGCCACCACGTTGCCTTTGGTACTACCGCCGTCAGTGACACGCGCACGGGGATTCAAGTTTGGTGCCAGCGCCGCAAAGATGGCCTCAAATGCACCCACAGGAGCCGAGATCATGATCAAGTCGGCGCAGCCCGCAGCTTCCTCAAAAGAAGCCGCTCGGTCGATCACCCCGAGTGCTTGCGCGTGCTCAAGTGTGGCAGGGCGCCTGCCCACACCAATGACTTCGTTGACCACACCCGCTTTCTTGAGCGCTAAAGCAAACGAACCACCGATTAGACCGACACCGACGATGGCAAGCGTGCCGATTCGAAAGCCTGTCTGCTCAGTGGTCATGCCGATTCCGTGCGCTCAGCCAAAATCGCTTTGAGTGCTTCGATGAAACGGGCGTTTTCGTGTTCAAGCCCAATCGACACTCGCAGCCAATCGGGCAAGCCGTCAGAGGGCACTGGGCGCACAATCACGCCACGCTTAAGCAGCGCTTGATTAACGCCTTGTGCATCGTCAAATTTCACCAGCACAAAATTGGCAAAGCTTGGCACGTAAGTCAGGCCCATCTGCTCTAGCGCTGATTGAAGCTGGTGCTTACCGGCATCATTGACCGCAGCACTTTTAGCCAAAAACGCATCATCAAACAAAGCCGCGGTAGCCGCGGCTTGTGCCAGTGTGTTGACGTTAAAGGGTTGGCGCACGCGCGCCATCAATTGGGTCAGAACAGGTTGCGTGATGCCATAACCGACCCTAAGACCCGCGAGGCCGTAGGCCTTAGAGAAACTGCGCGAAACCACCAAATTGGCAAATCGTTTGACCAATGCGATGCTGTCAACGCGATCTGATGCGGGCAGATATTCGTTATAGGCTTCATCGAGCACCACCGTCACAGAGGTGCCATGGCGCTGTTCAACAGACTCTAAAAAGCGTGTCACGGCCGCATTGGATAAAAAGGTGCCGGTTGGATTGTTCGGATTGGCGATAAAAACCAAACGGGTGTTGGGGGCGATGGCTTCTAGCATGCCGTCCAAATCGTGCCCAAACTCGCAGGCGGGCACAACGATGTGCTGCGCGCCCCGGGCTTGTGTGGCGAGGCGATAGACCACAAAGGCGTACTGTGAATAGACGGCCGAATAACCAGGCTCAAGCAGCGCCATGCCAGCGAGCTCTAGTATGTCGTTGGAGCCGTTGCCAATCGTGATCCAGTCAGCAGGCACATCAAACCGTTTTGAGATGGCTTGTTTTAAGTGATAGCCGCCCGGATCGGGGTAGCGCTCGAGCCCCGCAAGAGAGGCTTCGATTGCCTTTTTGGCTGCTGACGACATGCCAAGTGGGTTTTCATTAGAAGCCAACTTAACCACCTTCGCTGGATCAAGACCGAGCTCGCGCACCAGGTCTTCAATCGGTTTGCCTGGTACATAAGGCTGGATGTCTTTGATGTGGGCCGGGGCCACGAGGGTTTTAGCTTGATCGCTCATGTCTGTCTCGTTCTTACTGTCTTGGGTAGGAACCCAGAATTTTTAGGAAGGCACAGCGCTCGCGCAATTGCTTAAGTGCCAGTGACACAGCAGGTTCGTGCTGATGGCCTTCGACGTCAACGTAAAAGTGGTATTCCCATTGCCCTGTCCGGGCTGGACGTGACTCAAAGCGCGTCATCGAAACGCCATTGTCTGATAGCGGCGCCAACATTTTGTAGACCGCGCCGGCCTCGTTAGGAACTGCCAAGATAAGGCTGGTTTTGTCATGCCCACTGGGCAAGGTTTCGATTGAACCGACAGCCAAGAAACGTGTTCTGTTTAGTGGGTCGTCTTGAATGCCTTCAGCCACAATGGTTAGGCCCCATGCCCGAGCAGCGATGTCGCTAGCAATGGCAGCGACCGTTGGATCTGAAGCAGCGATACGGGCGGCCTCAGCATTACTTGCCACTGGCTCACGCGCCAAGGTGGGATGGTTCATGCCAAGCCAGTGCTGGCATTGTGCCAGTGCTTGAGGATGGGCCAGTACGCGGGTCACGCCAACCATGTCGCCAGACTGGCTTAGCAAACAGTGCCGAATCAAAATAGAGTGTTCGCCCACAATCCGCAGCGGCGTGTTTAGCAATAGGTCTAGCGTTCGATTGACAGCCCCTTCGGTCGAGTTCTCAACGGGTACGATACCCACGTGAGCGCCTTGCGATTCGATGGTACGAAAGACTTCATCAAAGTTAGGGCAAGGCACACCGGTGATGGCTTGACCCATGTACTCGAAAGCAGCTTGCTCAGAAAACGACCCCGTCGGTCCCAAGTAGGCCACGCGGATATCTTGTTCGAGACCGCGGCAAACGGAAATGATTTGTGACCAAATGGCTTGAACGCCTGGTGTGGTGACTGGCCCGGGGTTATTGGCTTGCAATGTGCGAATAACTTGCGCTTCTCGCTCTGGCCGAAAGACAGGCCCTTGGGCGTGATGTTCGTGCTTAAGGTCGCCCACGGCCTGTGCGGTTTTGGCACGCTCATTGATTAGGCCTAAGATTTCGAGATCTAGGCGATCAATTTTTTCGCGCAAGGGCTGCAGCTTATTTTGAAGTTCTTTATCCATGCTCGCGTTCGAACGATTTGAGATAGTCGGTTAAGGCCAACACGCCCTCAAGCGTCATGGCGTTATAAATAGAGGCTCGCATACCACCCACCGTCTTATGGCCTTTGAGTTGGTGCAAGCCAGCGGCCTTTGCGCCTTTCAAAAAGGTGGCGTCTAAGTCAGGATCTGCTAGAAAGAAAGGCACATTCATTCGGGACCGGTAAGCCGGGTGAACAGGTGTTTGGTAGAACGATGATTGGTCCAAACAGCCGTACAGCGTGTCGGCTTTTTGTTTGTTTTTTGCTTCAATGCTGGCCAAGCCACCCTGAGACAATAGCCACTTGAACACCAAACCAGCAATGTAGATGGCGTAGGTGGGTGGGGTGTTAAAACGTGAGCGCTCTCGAGCCACATTGGCGTAGTCAAACGCGGATGGACAGATCGGTAAGGCGTGACCGATCATGTCGCGGCGGACAATCACCACCGTAACGCCTGCCGGTCCGGCATTCTTTTGCGCACCGGCGTAGAGCATGCCGACGTGGCTGAAATCGATCGGTCGTGATAAGAAATGTGAGGACGCATCAATCACCAACGGAACATTGGGTGCGTTGAGTTGGGCAGGGCTGGGCCACTGCGCCAACTCAACGCCACCGATTGTTTCATTGCTGCACAAGTGAAGGTAGGACGCATCAGGGCGGACTTGCCAGTCAGAGGCTGGAGGAATCCAAGTGAAAGCATTCCATTGCTTGCCGCCATCGTTGAGTACGCTATCGCTGCTGGCAGCAAGTGACACCTCACCATATTTTTTGGCTTCTTTGAAAGATTTGCTCGACCAGCTGCCAGTGACGACGTAGTCGGCGCGCGGTTGGCCACAACGCCCGATAAGGTTCAGTGGCACGATGGCATTCTCAGCGGTGGCACCACCCTGCATAAAAAGCACCGCGTAATCGTCACTGACCCCTAGCAGTTCACGCAAATCAGCTTCTGCTTCGTCGCAGATTTGAGTGAACTCCGATCCGCGGTGGCTCATTTCCATGACGGACATGCCACTGCCATGCCAGTCAAGCATTTCATGGGCGGCTTGGGTCAGTACTGCTTCAGGCAATACTGAAGGACCCGCCGAGAAGTTCCACGGGCGCGCGATCATGACTCGTTATCACCGGGTTCGGGTCGCGTGTTGTCATTCGCATCGGGTGTTTCAGAGGCTTCTGGTGTATCCAACCCATCGAGTGACTCATCGCCGTTGGTGTCAGCATCGCGCTCAACCACGCGACGCACGCCTGACAAGCGGCTGCCATCATCAACGCTGATCAAGGTGACACCTTGCGTGGCACGTCCCATTTCACGAATTTCGTCAACACGCGTGCGAACCAAAACCCCGCCAGTGGTGATCAACATGATTTCATCGGCTTCGCTCACCAAAACAGCACTCACGACCTTGCCGTTTCGCTCAGATGTTTGGATCGCAATCATGCCTTTGGTACCACGACCGTGGCGGGTATATTCGCCAATTGACGTGCGCTTACCATATCCGTTTTCAGTCGCAGTTAACACTGACTTAGACTCATCAAGCGCGACCAACATGGCAATGACCTCTTGGTCTGGCTCTAGCGACATGCCACGAACACCGCGGGCATTGCGTCCCATTGGGCGTACATCATTTTCTTGGAAGCGAACCGCTTTGCCAGAATTGGAGAACAACATGACATCATGCTGCCCGTCTGTGAGCTCAGCGCCAATGAGGTAGTCACCCTCGTCCAAACTGACGGCAATGATGCCGGCTTTGCGAGGGTTTGCAAAATCTGACAATGGGGTCTTTTTAACCGTTCCTCGAGAGGTTGCCATGAAAACGGTTTGATCATCACTAAATGCCTTAACCGGCAAGATGACAGTGATTTTTTCACCATCCACCAAGGGGAACATGTTGACGATCGGCCGGCCACGCGAGGTGCGAGTGCCTTGTGGCACTTCCCAGACTTTGAGCCAGTATAGGCGGCCACGGTCAGAGAAGAACAGCAGATAATCGTGCGTATTTGCAATAAAGAGCTGGTCGACCCAGTCGTCTTCTTTGGTCGCCGTGGCTTGCTTGCCACGACCACCGCGTCGCTGGGATCGATATTCAGACAGGGGTTGGCTCTTGATGTAGCCGGTATGCGAAAGCGTCACCACCATATCGGTTGGGGTGATCAGGTCTTCGGTGTAGAGCTCAGTGGCGTTGTGTTCGATGCTTGAGCGACGCGCATCCTTGGTGTTGGTCGAGAACTCAACGCGAATCGCTTCAAGCTCTTCGGAGATGATGGTGGTGATGCGCTCGGGTCTGGCAAGAATGTCTAGCAAGTCGGAAATGGTATCCATGACAGACTTGTACTCATTAACGATTTTGTCCTGCTCAAGCCCTGTCAAACGCTGTAAGCGCATGTTCAAGATTTCTTGAGCCTGCACGTCGCTTAAGCGATAAAGGCCCTCGGCCTGCAGACCAAAGTTTGGTGAAAGAGACTCGGGCCGGTAGGCGGCTCGGCCACCTGCCGTCTCGCCGTCGGCACGCGACAGCATGTCTCGCACCACGGAAGAGTCCCAAAGACGTGCCATCAAGGCTTGACGTGCCACAGGCGGTGTTGGGGCCGCTTTAATAATGGTGATGAATTCGTCAATATTCGCCAGCGCAACGGCCAAGCCCTCCAAGACGTGGCCACGCTCACGTGCCTTACGCAACTGGAATACTGTGCGTCGCGTGACAACCTCGCGGCGGTGGAATAAGAAATACTCCACCATTTGTTTGAGATTTAGTAAGCGTGGTTGGCCATCGACCAAAGCCACCAAGTTCATCCCAAAGGTGTCTTGTAATTGAGTGTTTTTGTACAGGTTATTGAGAACAACTTCGGGCACTTCGCCGCGCTTGAGTTCGATAACCAAACGCATCCCGTCTTTATCCGACTCATCACGGATATCAGAAATGCCTTCGATTTTCTTTTCATTGACCAGCTCAGCCATCCGCTCTTGCAAGGTCTTTTTATTGACCTGGTATGGCAACTCATCGACCACGATCGATTGGCGGTTGCCTTTTTCCATGTCTTCAAAGTGCGTCTTGGCGCGCATGATGAGGCGACCACGACCGGTTCGATAGCCCTCGCGTACACCCGCCATGCCGTAAATAATGCCACCGGTGGGGAAGTCTGGTGCCTTGATTAGCTCAATGAGCTCGTCAATTGAGCAATCGGGATTGCGTAACGCGTGCAGGCAACCGTCGATGACCTCAGCTAAGTTGTGCGGCGGGATGTTGGTAGCCATACCCACGGCGATGCCTGAACTGCCGTTTACCAGCAAGTTAGGTAGTCGCGAAGGTAAAAGCAATGGCTCGTGTTCGCTACCGTCGTAATTGGGTCCGAAATCGACCGTTTCTTGGTCAATATCGGCCAGTAATTCGTGCGCAATTTTTGATAGACGGATTTCGGTGTATCGCATGGCAGCAGCACTGTCGCCGTCGATTGAACCAAAGTTACCTTGGCCATCTACAAGCATATAGCGCAGCGAAAAGTCTTGGGCCATTCGAACAATGGTGTCGTAGACCGCTTGATCACCGTGGGGGTGATACTTACCAATGACGTCACCAACAATACGAGCCGACTTTTTATAAGCCCGGTTCCAATCGTTGTTCAGTTCATGCATGGCAAACAATACGCGCCGATGCACGGGTTTAAGACCATCACGAACGTCGGGAAGTGCTCTGCCTACGATCACACTCATGGCGTAATCGAGGTAGCTTCGACGCATCTCGTCTTCTAAGGATATCGGGAGTGTTTCCTTGGCGAAGGAATCCATATAGGGCGCAACCAAAATCGAGGATTAGCAGACCGGGGCGACCACGCGCCGAGCGGGACGTGAAACAAACGTTACATTCTACACGTCAGAGCAAAACTTCATGTGGTTTGGGATCGAAGGCCGACTTTTGAGTGCTGGGTCGGTTGATTGATACTTTTGTGATGCTTTGGCGCTTTTTGAGACTAGAAAAAGTTCCCGCTGAAACAAGTTTATTTTGTTTGCGACTTCATTCGAGGCGTCAAGTGTTGTCAAAACCCAACAAGAAAAGGCTCGATTCCGTAAAAATGCGTCTATACAATACGACAAATGCGTGTTGAGACTAGCAAATTGTTGGAAATGCCTTAAGATTCAACTCAACACGCAGGAAAACCAGTGTGTAAGTCTTTTTAATCTGCTCTTAGCGTTGTTATCCTGGCCCCGTTTTCTGATTTACGGCGGGGGTTCGCTGCGAGACAATTTTCAGCTACAACCTCAACGAGGAGAAATATGAACAAGCCCTCAAAAATCGCTCTGGCCTTTGCCATTGCTGCCGTGACAGCTTCAGGTGCGGCATCTGCGCAAGCAAATGACAACTGGCGCAGCAACTTCGGCAACGAATGGCGCAACAATTTTGGCCAGTGCTGGCAAGATAACTTCTGGACCCCTGCAACTGCTGACCCAGCATGTGTAGCCCAGAAAAAATCAGCACCTGTCTCAAACAAAGTTGTGTTTAACGCTGACACATTCTTTGACTTTGACAAAGCCAACTTGAAGCCTGAAGGCCGTCAGTTGCTTGATCAAGTCGCTAAGCAAGTTAACTCTATTGCCTTAGAGACAGTGATTGCTGTTGGTTACACTGACGCAATCGGTTCGGTTCAGTACAACATTGGTTTGTCTGATCGCCGTGCCAACGCCGTCAAGGCATACTTGGTTTCCAAAGGTGTTGGTGCCAACCGCATCTACACGGAAGGCAAGGGCAAGGCTGACCCAATCGCTTCGAACGCAACGGCTGAAGGTCGTGCGAAGAACCGTCGGGTTGAAGTTGAGATCGTCGGTAGCCGTAAGTAATTCGGTTTAACCGATTTAAAAGAGCCTCCTTCGGGAGGCTTTTTTAATGGTGGCATGGGGTTTTTGATCCGTTTAAGCAATGATCTGAGACAATCAATACTCATCAAAAGGTATGAATCATGGCTCACACAGAAACAGACCCAGCAGCTGAACCTATTCAAAACGTTGACCCTGCCGAAATTGAAAAATTCAGTGCTTTGGCATCACGTTGGTGGGACCCCAATAGCGAGTTCAAGCCTTTGCATGTGATCAATCCATTGCGCCTGGCATGGATCAAGTCTTTGATTAACCCATCCGGTGCGTCGACTGCGTTGAGTGGCAAGCGAATCGTTGACGTGGGTTGTGGTGGCGGCATTTTGGCTGAGGCAATGGCTCTTGATGGTGCAGACGTCACGGGTATCGATTTGGCTGACAAGTCACTGACCGTCGCAAAGCTACACAGTCTTGAGTCGGGTGTTCGGGTCAACTATCGAAAAATCAGTGCGGAAGAACTGGCCGTTGAACAAAGCGAGCAATACGACGTTGTGGCTTGTATGGAGATGCTTGAGCACGTGCCAAATCCTGCTTCAGTTGTTCAGGCGTGCTCAGAACTGGTAAAGCCGGGTGGTTGGTTGTTTTTTTCAACTTTGAATCGCAATCCAAAGTCATATCTTTTTGCCATTATCGGTGCGGAATATGTTTTAAAGCTCTTACCAAAAGGTACGCATCAGTGGGAAGCCTTTATCAAACCCAGTGAATTGGCCGAAGCCTGCCGAGCGGCCGGTTTGGAAATAGTGGCTTTCAAAGGCATGACCTACAACCCTTTTTCTAAGACCTACAAACTGGGTCAGGACACCAGCGTTAACTACATGGTGGGAGCCCGCAAAGCCGCGCGCTGACGTGGTTGGTTTCGTCAATTCAACTGGCACACCATTTTTCTTGTAACTTTTGAGCTAAGCACTTGATCAGGCAAGGAATTTTTGTGCTATTCTTTAAGGCTAACTAATTTTTTAGGCAACTGCGCGTGCATTCCTGTCTTTAATGAACACCTTAGTGATCATTAACGGTATTAATTAAGTCGAAATCTGCGTATTTACCTTAAGTTTGGTTTTAATCAGCGTCCATTGAATGTTGCTTTTGAACAAGAAGCATTTGATGGCTTTATTTAACACCGCTCGGGTATTTCGGGCGAGAACCTGGATCAACCGATCCCTTGGAAACTTTTTACATGTCAATAGAATCCCCCAATGCGCTTTTAATAGGCGAAGTCAGTTTCGCCGACCTCTTTGCCGAAAGCATCAAAAAGCAGGATATGAAATCCGGCGAAGTGATTTCAGCTGAAGTTGTGCGAATCGATCACAATTTTGTTGTGGTTAACGCAGGCCTAAAGTCCGAAGCCTTGATCCCGGTCGAAGAGTTTCTAAACGACCAAGGCGAGCTTGAAGTCGAACCCGGTGACTTCGTGTCAGTGGCCATCGACTCGCTCGAAAATGGTTATGGCGACACCATCTTGTCGCGTGACCGTGCCAAACGCCTTTCAGCTTGGTTGTCGTTGGAAAAAGCATTGGAAAGCAATGAGCTGGTTGTCGGAACGATTACAGGTAAAGTCAAAGGCGGCCTGACCGTCATGACCAATGGCATCCGTGCCTTTTTGCCGGGTTCATTGGTCGATGTGCGTCCTGTTAAAGACACCACACCATACGAAGGCAAAACGCTTGACTTTAAAGTCATCAAGCTTGATCGCAAGCGCAACAACGTGGTTGTTTCGCGCCGTGCTGTACTTGAAGTCAGCATGGGCGAAGAGCGTCAGAAGTTGCTTGAAAACCTCAAAGAAGGCGCCATTATCAAGGGCGTTGTTAAGAACATTACCGATTATGGTGCGTTTGTTGACCTTGGCGGTATCGATGGCCTGTTACACATCACCGATATGGCATGGCGTCGCGTTCGCCACCCATCAGAAGTGTTAGCGGTTGGTCAAGAAATCGAAGCAAAAGTATTGAAGTTCGACCAAGAGAAGAGCCGTGTGTCCTTGGGTGTGAAGCAACTTGGCGAAGACCCATGGGTCGGTCTGGCTCGCCGTTATCCACAAGGTACCCGTTTGTTCGGTAAAGTGACTAACTTGACCGACTACGGTTCATTCGTTGAAGTCGAAGCGGGTATTGAAGGCTTGGTTCACGTTTCTGAAATGGATTGGACCAACAAGAACGTCGATCCACGCAAAGTTGTGACGCTTGGTGAAGAAGTTGAAGTGATGGTCCTTGAGATTGACGAAGACCGTCGCCGGATTTCATTGGGAATGAAGCAGTGTCGTCAGAATCCATGGGAAGAGTTTGCAACCAACTTCAAGCGTGGCGACAAGGTCAGCGGTGCCATCAAGTCAATCACTGACTTCGGCGTGTTTGTTGGTTTGCCAGGTGGTATTGATGGTTTGGTGCACTTGTCTGACTTGTCATGGGCTGAGACCGGTGAAGAAGCGGTTCGCAACTTCAAAAAGGGCGATGAGCTTGAAGCCGTTGTGCTGGCTATCGACACCGATAAAGAGCGCATTTCGCTGGGTGTCAAGCAACTCGAAGGTGATCCATTCAACAATTTCGTGTCAACACATGACAAGGGTGCTGTCGTTCAAGGCACCGTTAAGACAGTTGACGCCAAAGGTGCTGTTGTTACCTTGTCTCTGGAAGTAGAAGGTTATCTGCGTGCTTCTGAAATGTCCTCAGCTCGTGTCGATGATGCAACCACAGTCATGAAAGAAGGCGAAGAGATTGAAGCCATGATCGTGAACGTTGATAGAAAGACGCGTTCGATCCAGCTTTCAATTAAGGCTCGCGACAACGCCGACACTGCTGATACTTTGCAGCGTATGTCTGAAGTTGGTGCCAGCAGTGGCACAACCAATCTTGGTGCTTTGCTGAAAGCCAAGTTGGAACAAGCCAAAGACGACGAGTAAGTGACTTGGGATCCTGCGCGTTGTGACTAAATCAGAACTAATCGCGGCATTGGCGGCAAGCTACCCTCAGCTTGTTGCCAATGATGCCGACATCGCTGTTAAAACCATCATTGATGCCATGATTCAATCACTGGCTGATGGTCATCGCATCGAGATACGCGGCTTCGGTAGTTTTGCGTTGTCACAACGTGCACCCCGTATTGGACGTAATCCCAAGACCGGCGAGAAAGTCATGGTGCCCGGCAAGCTGGTTCCTCATTTCAAAGCAGGTAAGGCGTTGCGTGAAAGCGTCGATGGTCTCAAAGACCAGTAAGCCTCGCAGGCAAAAGCGTTTTGCCACCAGCCCATTGCGTTTCGCTACCGAGCAGTGTCAACACTGCGTGGAAGGCATGCCATGATTTTTGTGACAGGTGCTAATGGTTTTGTGGGCTCTGCGCTCTGCACCCGCTTATCTGATCAAAAAATACCCGTTGTTGCCGCCGCCCGTACTGAGCGCAGTGCCGCACATTTGGCACGCTTGGCGTATGTGTCAGCGCGCTTAGTGCCTGATTTGTTGAGCACAAGGGCTGAACAAGACTGGACTGCTGCTTTGGCTGGTTGTGAGGTGGTGGTGCACACGGCAGCGAGGGTACACGTGATGACCACGCATGCTGACGATACCGATTTATTTACCCAAATCAATGTCAACGGAACATTAACCGTGGCGCGGGCTGCAGTTCGGGCAGGGGTGAAGCGATTTGTTTATCTCAGCAGCGTCAAAGTGCACGGCGAACGCACTGAGTTAGGCAAGCCTATTGAGGTCAATCAAGCACTTTGTCCTCTTGGCGCGTACGCCATTTCAAAGTATCAGGCAGAACAAGGGTTGCGTGACATCGCCACTGAGACTGGTTTAGAGCTGGTGATTATCCGACCACCTTTGGTTTATGGTCCTGGTGCCAGTGGTAATTTGGCTTTGCTGATGCACTGGCTAGCCAAAGGGGTGCCCCTACCTGTTGGTGCCATGGGTCAGAACGCACGTAGCTTGGTTGGGCTCGATAATCTTGTTGACCTGATTGTGACAGCAACCTGGCATAAAGCAGCGGCAAATCAAGCCTTTTTGGTCAGCGATGATCATGACCTGAGCACACTTGAGCTGGTGCGCCTGATCGCTCAAGCGGGTCATCTTCCTGCGCGAACCATCAATGTTCCGGTTTCGCTTCTGCGCGGCTTGGCCAGCTTGGTGGGGAAGTCTGGTTATGTCGATCGACTGACAGAAAGCCTGCAGGTGGATATTTCGGCGACCAAGGCACTTCTTGACTGGTCCGCACCAGTGGGCATTGTCGATTCGATGGCCCGATTGTTTGAGCCGCGAGCCTAGCAACGCACTTGGCTTCAAGGGTGTGTTTAGTTCGCGCAAGCCCTTGGATTACAATCAAAATCAATGGGGCGTTTTAAGACGCCATTTATTTGTTTCTCTCAATGGAGAGCAATCGCCATGCGTTATCTAGCTTGGACTATCAAACTGGTGGTTTTTGTGTTTGTGGTGCTGTTTGCCTACAAGAACACGGCACCGGTCGAGGTCGTCTTCTTTGACGGTATTCTGTGGTCTGATGTGCCGCTAATTGTTGTGATGTTGGTGACGTTTGCAGTAGGTGGTTTGTTGGGCGTTGTCATCATGTTGCCGAGTACGTGGCGGGGCCACCGTGAAGCTGGCCGACTTAAAAAAGATCTCAATAAAGCGCAGTCTTTGGTTAGCCAATCAAAACCGACTGCAACCGTGACAGACAGCACACCGCTTTGATACGGAATTGGTGAGTTTTTATGGATTTTGAATCCTGGTGGTTGATTCTGTTTCCCCTGCTATTTGGACTGGGATGGGTTGCCGCTCGGTTCGATTTTCGGCAGATGCTCTCAGAAACCCGGGCCTTGCCAGATTCGTATTTTAAGGGCTTAAATTTTCTGCTAAATGAGCAGCCCGATCGGGCAATTGATGCTTTTATCGAGGTCGCCAAGCTTGACCCTGAGACGACCGAGCTGCACTTTGCACTCGGCAGTCTGTTTCGCCGCCGAGGCGAAATGGAGCGTGCTATTCGTGTTCATCAAAGCCTGCTGTCGCGCTCAGATTTACCCGTGCGAGAACGTGAGCACGCGCTACACGAGATCGCGCAAGACTATCTCAAAGCTGGGATGTTGGATCGGGCTGAGCTGGCCTATAAGGAACTCAGTCATACCCGCTACGAAGAGTCATCGAGCCGTGCTTTGGTCCGAATCTATGAATCTGAGCACGATTGGCCGAGAGCCATCGAGGCGGTGACGCGCTTGGGAAAGTTAACGGGCGAGTCAGTGGCGCAACTGGTGCACTACCACTGCGAAATGGCGCAAGCACGTCTGACCCAACAACCCACTGATGTGTTGGCGGCCAAAGACGCGCTAGACTTGGCTCGCCAAGGCTTAGATGCCGCGGGTGACAGCACTCATGCTTCACACGCCCGAGTTTTGATGTTAGCGGCTGCCATCGCGCAGGGTGAAGGCGACGGGGCGCTTGAGCGTCAGCATTTGCGTCAAGTCATGAAAGACGCACCTGAGTATGTGGGTTTGGTTGCCGATGAGCTACAGGCCAACTTCGCGGCCACAGACGAATCGAGCGCGCTTTTGCGTTTATTGCTGACCCAGTACGAGCACTACCCCAGTTTGGACTTGTTTGATGTCGTCTTTAGGCTCATCAACAGTCAAGAGGGCAGTCAAGCTGCGTGGGCGTTTGCTGGGCAAGCGCTGACCAAAAACCCGAGCTTGTTGGGTTTTGAGCATGCCTTGCGCGTGAGCGCCAAAGAAACCGAGACTTCGGTTTCTTTGGCACCCATCGATACGGCTTTACTGCAAAAGCTTATCAGTCGTCATACCCAACGACTTGAGCGCTATGGCTGCCGAGTGTGTGGGTTTCAAGCGAAAGCGTTCTACTGGCAGTGTCCTGGGTGTCATGGTTGGGAGACGTATCCTCCCCGTCGTTTGGAAGAGTTGCAATGAACCAGTTTCCGACTGAAAGGGTCGCGCAAGTGCGTGTGTTGGTGGTGGGCGATGTGATGCTTGACCGCTATTGGTTTGGCGACGTTGAGCGTATTTCACCCGAAGCCCCCGTACCCGTGGTGCGCGTGGCGCGCCGCGAAGACCGATTAGGTGGGGCTGCCAACGTCGCGCGCAATGCCTCTGCGTTAGGCGCTCGCGTCACGCTAGCGGGTATCGTGGGCCGAGATGAGCCTGGGTTAAAGGTTCATGCCATGCTGACAGAGGCCGGTATTGAAACTGTCTTAATTGACGATGATGACCATCCAACGACCCTAAAAATGCGTGTGCTGGGCCGCCAACAACAAATGGTTCGGGTTGACTTTGAGCAGACCCCGTCGCCCGAGTGCGTGGGTCGCCTCAATGAGGCGGTGCTGTCATTGATTCAAGCCCATGACGTGTTGGTGTTGTCTGACTATGCCAAAGGCGCCCTAGAAAACGTGGCTCAGTTGATTCAAGCAGCCAAGGCGTTGGATGTACCCGTTTTGGTGGATCCGAAAGGATCAGACTACAGCCGCTATCATGGCGCGAGCTTGGTCACCCCTAATCGTGCTGAGATGCAATTGGCGGTGGGTCACTGGGTTGACGAGGCTGATCTGGAAAAGCGCGCCCAAAGCTTACGCGAGCAATTGTCTTTACAGGCCTTACTGGTGACGCGTTCAGAGCAAGGCATGTCGCTCTTTGTTCAGGCGGCTCGCTTTGATGTCGCCGCTCAAGCGCAAGAGGTATTTGATGTGTCAGGTGCTGGGGACACGGTGCTGGCGACCTTGGCGGTTATCAAAGCCACTGGCGCTTCTTGGGAGCAAGCCATGCAATGGGCCAATAAAGCAGGCGGTATTGTGGTGGGTAAATTGGGTACTTCGACTGTCACTGCGGAGGAATTAGCATGATTGTGGTCACCGGCGCTGCTGGCTTCATTGGTTCGAATATCGTGCGTGGTTTAAATACTCGCGGGGCGGTGAATATACTGGCTGTCGATGACTTAACCGATGGCGATAAGTTCGTCAATTTGGTGGGTTGCCATATCGCCGATTACCAGCATAAAGACGTGTTTCGTGCCCTAATCGCGGCTGACACAGCACCCAAAATAGAGGCGATTTTTCATCAAGGGGCTTGCTCAGACACCACTGAGCGCAACGGCCAATACATGATGGATAACAACTATCGCGTCACTTTAGAGTTGTTTGAGTGGGCCCAACGGCATCGTGTGCCGTTTATTTATGCCTCTTCTGCCGCCGTCTATGGCGCGGGTCCCAATTACACCGAGCAGCTCGTCAATGAGCGTCCCTTAAACGTTTACGGCTATTCGAAGTTTCTGTTTGACCAAGTTGTTCGTGCACGCACAGACCAACTGACTGCCCAAGTGGTCGGCCTTCGTTACTTTAATGTTTACGGTCCGCAAGAGCAGCACAAAGCGCGGATGGCTTCGGTCGCTTTTCACAACATGAATCAGTTCAAAAATGACGGTCACGTCAAACTCTTTGGTGGTTGGGATGGTTACGGTGATGGTGGACAGATGCGCGATTTCATTTCAGTCGATGACGTGGTTTCGGTAAACCTACACTTTTTGGATCATCCTGGCGCGAGCGGCATCTTCAATTGCGGCACTGGGCGCGCCCAGCCTTTTAATGATGTCGCCTGTACGGTGATCAACACGCTGCGTGAAAGTCATCAAAAAAAGGCGCTGTCCATCAGTGAGCTTGTCAGTGAAGGGTACCTACGCTATGTGGCTTTTCCAGAGGATTTAAAGGGACGTTATCAAAGCTACACCCAAGCCGACCTAACCGCGCTTAGGAAAGCCGGCTACGACAAGCCTTTTAAAGACGTGCAAACAGGCGTGGCTGATTACGTGCGCCATCAGCTTGCGCAAAACCACAATTGATTCCTGTCGAGAGGCGCGTCAGACTTCGGTCTTGTGATGCCAAAGTCAAGGAGCGGATGCGATGGTCGCGAGCCTTAGAACGATTTTAAAAGTAGGCTGTTGTGGTCTTGTACTAACTGGGTCAGTTCAGGCTGGCACAGTCGATGTCAATGTGGCCTCTGTGCAGGCGCTTGAGTCCATTAAAGGCATTGGAACGACCACTGCACAGCGCATTGTTGCTGAGCGAGCCAGAGGGCCCTATGAGTCCTTGGAGCACTTGTCCGAGCGACTATCTGGCATTGGTGCCAAACGAATCCAGAAACTTAAATCAGCGGGTTTGTGCGCGGGCACACCCAAGGTCAGTTGCGCCCCGCCATTGACCCAAGTCGATCGGTCAGCCCCAAAAGTTGGTCGCGTCAATGCCAGTGACGATGGTGTTACCCCAGCGCTGATCCACCTGCCTTAAAATAAGGTATTAACTGAGCCCAATTGAGTCATTGGCTCAACACGTCTGACACGGAAGCCAACATGACAACCCTTGATTCTTACCCCAGCCTAGAACAAACCGTGGGTCAAACACCCTTGGTGAGATTGCAACGCCTGCCTGGTGAGCTTGGCCAAGCCCGAGGCAATGTTATTTTGGGAAAAATGGAAGGTAACAATCCAGCCGGCTCTGTCAAAGACCGTCCGGCCTTATCGATGATTGTCGAGGCAGAAAAGCGCGGTGAAATCAGTCCCGGTGACACGCTGATTGAGGCCACCAGCGGCAACACTGGTATTGCGCTTGCGATGGTGGCTGCAATGCGGGGCTATAAGATGATTCTCATCATGCCCGATAACCTGTCGCTCGAGCGACGGGCATCGATGACGGCTTATGGCGCTGAGTTGATTCTGACGCCTGCCAGTGGTGGTGGCATGGAATATGCGCGCGATTTGGCCAGTCGCATGCAAAGCGAGGGCAAGGGTAAGGTGCTGGATCAATTTGCCAATCCCGACAATCCACTGGCCCACTTTAGAACCACGGGTCCTGAAGTCTGGACGCAGACGGGTGGTCGCGTCACTCACTTTGTCAGTGCGATGGGGACGACTGGCACTATCATGGGCACGTCGATGTACTTAAAATCCCAAAACCCGGCAATTCGTATCGTTGGCGCGCAACCCGCCGAGGGTTCGCAAATTCCAGGTATCCGCAAGTGGCCAGAAGCCTATTTACCCAAAATATACGATCCGGCTCGTGTCGATGAGTTCGAGTTGATTGAGCAAGCCCAAGCCGAAGAGATGGCCCGCGCCTTGGCTGCCCAAGAAGGTATTTGTGCCGGTGTTTCAGCCGCTGGTGCCTTGGTGGCAGCATTGCGAGTGGCTGCCCGCGTCAATAACGCCACGATCGTATTTATTGTGTGCGACCGAGGCGACCGTTACTTATCAACGGGTCTTTTTAACCAGCCCTAAGGGGTGAGTGCAGCGGCCAAATCGGCGACTGCTGTGGCGTAAAAATAGCTGCGGTTGTATTGGGTTAAAGCAAAGAAGTTAGGCGTGGCCGTTCGATATTGTGTGGTGTCTTGAGTGGGCATGGGTAGGTCGATAATGCCCAAAGGGTAACCCATCCAAGGTGCTGGGCTCATCGCGTCAGGTTTCAGGCTTGCGCCATTGCCTTTGAGGGTCTTCCAGTCCAGTGTCGGGGTGAGGCCGCCGTCGACCAGTGCTTGAGGGTCAGTCGGTAAGTTAACAGGTGCAAAGACCGGTAAACCACCGATCCAGCCGTGCATCTGCAAAAACCGACCGACGGAGAAAATGGCATCGGCCACATTATTCTCAAGGTCCACCGTGGGTTGGTTGGTGGCTGATGCCGCAAAGGACTTCACACTGGTGGGCATGAATTGCGGGATGCCCATGGCACCAGCGAAGGAGCCGAGTTGGCGCGTGGCGTCGATTTTGCCTTGGTGGTGTAACTCAATCAGATCAGCAAGCTGTCCTTGAAACATAGCGACGCGATCGGGTCTATTGGGATCAGGGTAGTCAAACGACAACGTGGTGATGGCATCCAACACGCGATAATTGCCCTTGTGCTCGCCGTAAAGGGTCTCTACGCCAATGATGGCCACAATAATATCGGCTGGCACCCCGTAACGATCCTCAGCGAGTGCGAGCGTTTGGCGGTGCGCCTCAAAAAAAGCACGGCCTTTGCGAATTCGAATGGGTTCAACAAAATTGCCTCGATATCGGACCCAGTCGCGAACGGACTTTGCTTGGCCGGGTTCTGGTGGCAACATTAGGCGAATGGCCGTTGGAAGTTTGTTGGCTTGTACCAATAGGGCCGTGACCACTGGCAATGGAATCTGACGGTTTTGCGAGACTTCAAGCGCAAAAACCTGTACCTCTTCGCGGGATAAATACCCTCGTCGGTCGCTGACTGGCACGCCCATAGGCGTATTTGCCTGGGATGCTGCTTGGGCTGATTGGGCTTGGGGCGCAGGGCTCGCACAGCCAGCGCTGAGCGTCGTAGCGATTATTAGTTGCAAAATTCTGAAAGTCTTAGACATAATGACCCCATGGAGACGCTATACATTACACACCCTTTGTGCAAAATGCACGAAATGGGTCCCGGACACCCCGAATGTCCCGAGCGATTGGATGCCATTTCTGATCAGCTGCTAGCGAGCGGCCTGATCAACTATTTGCAGTCGGTTGATGTTCAAGCCCCCGTCACTTCGCAATCGCTTGAACGCGTGCATGTTCAGGCTTACCTCGATCGCTTATGTGCTCAAGCACCTGTGCAGGGCTATCGCGAGATTGATGCTGACACCCGTATGAATAGGCACACGCTTGAGGCGGCCGGGTTCGCTGCAGGGGCATTGATCCAAGCCGTTGATGCGGTCATGGCTGGCCACAGTCAGACGGCTTTCTGTGCGGTTCGCCCGCCTGGTCATCACGCCACGCAAAGCCGAGCCATGGGGTTTTGTTTTTATAACAACATCGCGGTGGCGGCGGCCCACGCTTTGGCAGTTCACGACTTAAAGCGCGTGGCCATAATTGATTTTGATGTGCATCACGGTAATGGCACTGAGGCGATTTTTGCAGGTGATGAGCGGGTGTTGATGTGCAGTTTCTTTCAGCACCCTTTGTTTCCAGGCAGCGGCGTTGACAATCCAGCTGCCAACATGGTGAATATCCCGGTGCCTGCTTACACAACAGGTGAGTCCATCAGGGCGTTGGTGAGCCAGCGGTGGTTGCCGCGTCTCGAAGCCCATGCGCCAGAAATGGTTTTTATCTCTGCTGGGTTTGATGCTCACCGCGAGGAAGACATGGCGCAGTTGAATCTCGTGGAATCTGATTTTGCGTGGCTGACCGAGCAGATTGTGTCGGTTGCAGACCGTCACGCCCAAGGCCGAGTGGTCAGTTCACTCGAAGGCGGTTACAACTTATCTGCCTTAGCTCGCAGTGTGGTTGCTCATGTCCGAGCCCTTGCAAAGCTGTAGAATATGACACATAAGATAGAAAAGATCCGCAGCACTCCTTTTTTACAGTGTCTAACCGAATGGTCACGCCGCCTGTAAAACGTATTTAGGATCGCGGTACGCGTAACTGGCCTGTGGGTGTGATCTGTCTGCTGCTTATCGCTGATTAAACTTTGGAGAATGCTTCGATGAAGGTACTGGTGCCGGTTAAGCGAGTGGTCGACTACAACGTCAAAGTGCGTGTCAAGTCAGATCAATCGGGCGTGGATATCGCTAACGTCAAAATGTCGATGAATCCTTTTGATGAAATCGCCGTTGAAGAAGCCATGCGGCTCAAAGAGAAAGGTACCGTAACGGAAGTCATTGCCGTGTCTTGTGGGGTGGCTCAGTGTCAAGAAACACTGCGCACGGCCATGGCCATTGGTGCGGACCGCGGTATTTTGGTGCAAACCGATGAAGAGCTCCAACCATTGGCGGTCGCGAAGATTCTGAAAGGCATCGCTGAAAAAGAACAGCCTGAGCTGATCATTTTGGGCAAGCAAGCCATTGATGATGATGCCAACCAGACCGGTCAAATGCTGGCAGCACTCTTGGGCTGGCCACAAGCGACCTTCGCCAGTAAGGTCGAAGTTGCCGACGGCAAGGCCTTGGTAACCCGTGAAATTGACGGCGGTCTTGAAATACTTGAACTGACGTTGCCCGCCATCGTGACAACCGACCTGCGTTTGAATGAGCCACGTTACGTCACGTTGCCCAACATCATGAAAGCCAAGAAAAAGCCACTTGAAACACTCACACCGGCTGACTTTGGGGTGGACGCGTCGCCTCGCTTGAAGACGCTTAAAGTGACTGAACCGGCAGCACGCTCAGCAGGCATCAAGGTGCCTGATGTGGCGGCGCTGATTGATAAACTCAAAAACGAAGCAAAGGTGGTGTAATCATGTCTGTACTCGTTATTGCTGAACACGACAATGCGCAACTGAAAGTCGCTACTTTAAACGTGGTGGCAGCTGCCGTTCAAATCGACCAAGATGTGCACGTTTTGGTGGCCGGTGGCGGTTGTCAAGCCGTGGCCGACGAAGCCTCAAAGCTCGCCGGTGTCACCAAAGTATTATTGGCTGACTCACCGGTACTTGCCGATGCATTGGCTGAGAACGTGGCTGAGCAAGTTTTGGCTGTGGCCGGTGGTTATTCACACATTTTGTTTGCGTCCACGGCCGGTGGTAAGAACGTTTCGCCGCGTGTGGCAGCCAAGCTAGATGTGGCTCAAGTCTCAGACATCACAGCGGTCATATCGGCTGATACATTTGAGCGCCCGATCTACGCGGGTAACGCCATCGCAACTGTGCAGTCGTCTGATGCTGTTAAGGTTTTGACAGTTCGGACCACTGCATTTGACGCACTAACAGCCGCTGGTGGTAATGCCGAAGTGCAATCACTGTCTTCTGTCGCCGACAGTGGCCGCTCGAAATTCATGGGCCGCGAGTTGGCCAAGAGCGATCGTCCTGAGCTTGCCGGTGCCAGCGTTGTGGTGTCCGGTGGTCGCGGCATCGGTAGCGCAGAAAACTTCAAGATCCTTGATCCCTTGGCCGATAAACTCGGTGCAGCTCTAGGTGCCTCAAGGGCTGCCGTTGACGCGGGCTATGCGCCCAACGACTGGCAAGTGGGTCAGACTGGCAAGATTGTGGCACCACAGCTTTACGTGGCTGTCGGGATCTCCGGGGCCATACAGCACCTGGCGGGCATGAAAGATTCTAAGGTGATTGTGGCGATCAACAAAGACGGTGAGGCGCCCATTTTTGGGGTGGCTGATTACGGTTTGGTCGGTGACTTGTTTGAGGCGGTGCCTGAGTTGGCAACCAACCTCTAACCATCTCGACTTCGACGCACATGGGTCATGTCACAAGGCCACCGCTCAATCAGTTATTGGCGGTGGCCTTGCCCATTGCGCGCCAAGCAGGCGCTGAAATCAAACGCATTTACGCGCAAACCGTGCTTGCAAAAGCCCCTCAATTTGTGACTAAATCGGATCAAAGTCCCTTGACGGCCGCTGATTTGGCTGCGCACCATATCATCGAAGAGGGATTGCGTCTGGTCACCCCCGACATTGCAGTGGTTTCAGAAGAGGGTCAAGACGCGCATGGCATCAGTCGTGAACAATCGACTTTCTGGTTGGTGGATCCGCTTGATGGCACGCGTGAGTTTTTGTCGGGTAATGGCGAGTTCACGGTCAACATCGCTTTAATCGAGCAGGGGCAGCCCACGTTAGGCGTGGTAGTGGTGCCCACAACAGGCGAATGTTTTTGGGGTGGTCTGTCTTTTGGGTCTTTTTTTCAAAGCGATCCAGACCAACAGCCCGTTTCGCTGAAAGTGACCAGTACACGCCCTAATCCGTGGCGCGTCATGGCGAGTCGCTCACACTTAAACGACTCGACTGCCGCGTTGATAGCGCGGCTAGGGCCAGTCTCATTACTTCAAGCCGGCAGCTCATTGAAGTTTTGTCGAATGGCTCAAGGCCAAGCTGATATCTACCCGCGGTTGAGTCCAACCTGCGAATGGGACACCGCAGCCGCCCAAGCCGTGCTTGAAGGCGCTGGCGGCCATGTGTTCGATCTGAGCGGTAAAAGATTGCGATACGGCAAGTCTGACGTTCTAAACCCATCATTCATTGCTTGTACTGAGTCCTACACCCACATCGCCGAGTTCATTGCGCCACCCAAATGATGTCATCAACGGCAATGCCAATGGTGCGCGCTTGTTTGAGCAGGTCGCTTTTGACGCCCTCGTCAATGGTGGGCTGGCGCGCCAGTATCCAAAAGTAATCCACGTCAGGGCCGACAACCATGGCCCACTGGTAGTCGGGGTCCAGCGCGGTGATGAAATAGCCGCCGTAAAAAGGCCCAAAGAATGAGACTTTCAAGGCCCCTTTGTCTGGGCCATCAATCAGCCAAGCTTTACCAACAGCATCCTTCCAGGCTTGCTTTTTGGTGTTGAACCCCCGGTTCAAGACTTTGACCGAGCCGTCTGGATTCATGCTGTATTGCGCTGTGACTTTGATCATGTCGCGTTCAAACGAGTGATCAAGACGGGCAATTTCATGCCACTGCCCCAGATAGCGTGACAATTCGAAGGGTGTCACAGGTGTTACGTTGGCTGGTGGCGTGGTGCTACAACCTGCCAGTAACAGCCCAAAAACGATCATCGTCACAAGCATTAACGAGCGCCAAGTGCCGGCCGAATTTGCCTGAAAACCCGCACGCGAATCAAATGTTGAGTGAGGCAACACGGCATTGTCCTAAGAAAGGTTGGGCGCAAGGCGCCTGAAAGGCGTGGCATGGGCCGATAAAAGCAATGGTTTGTGTGGCTTTGATGGGTCGTCCCAAAGCGAATCCCGTTTCAGCGTCAACTCCAGAGGCGAGATCAAGCGCCAAGACGTTTGTTTGCCAGGTGTTGACTGCGTCAATCAAGCGTTGAAAGGGTTCAGCAAGCGGGCGACTCAAGCCAATCCCAAAGAGGCCATCGATAACCATGTCGGGTTTTTGTTCGGGTAGCGTGGTGAAGGTTGGCTGGCCCAAGGCTTGCCAATCGGCCAAGGCCTGTAGAGCATCGGCAGGGGATTGCTCAGCCACTAGCGGCATCACAACCGTGACGTGCAAACCGATTGAAAGTAGCAAGCGCGCAGCAACCAGCGCATCGCCGCCATTGTTGCCCGGTCCGACCAAGGCTAAAACTTGACCAGGGGGTGCGCAAATATGCACGGCCCACTCAGCGGCAGCTTGACCCGCGCGTTGCATCAGTGGCAAGCCACGGCCCAAGCTTTGCGCCTCTTTGTCCCTGAGTGCAGCGATGGAGAGGGTCGGTGTGGAGCTGTCGATGGGCGTTGAATATTCAAACAACAATGACGTTCACTTGAGTGGCATGAAAAATGTTGGGCACGACACAAGCTTAACTGAAGCCAGTTATTGGTGCGGAGGTGGGGAGCGCAAACGTTTTCTTTTAACGGTGCTATACTTCTGCTTCTCTAGCGCCCGTAGCTCAGTTGGATAGAGTACTTGGCTACGAACCAAGGGGTCGTGGGTTCGAATCCTGCCGGGCGCGCCAAATCTAAAATAGACGCTTTTAAGCGTCTATTTTTTTGGGTTTTCATTGGATTTTGCCTGTTAGGCAAGGCATGATGGAAATGATATGGTCATCTAAGTGCTGTTAATCTGGCAGCACGGCTCTAGATTAACTTAGCAGGACATCTTCATGAAGATTGCGATTGCGGGAACGGGTTACGTCGGTTTATCCAATGGCGTGTTGTTGTCCCAGCACCACGAGGTTGTGGCACTCGACATTGTGGCTGACAAAGTGGCGATGCTCAATCGCCTCGAAAGCCCCATCATTGATGAAGAGTTAGAGACTTTTCTTAAAACCAAACCTTTGAATTTTCGAGCAACGCTCGACAAGCACGATGCCTATCAAAACGCTGATTTCGTCATCATCGCCACCCCGACCAACTACGATCCCGAGTCGAATTATTTCAATACCGAGTCCATTGAGTCGGTGATTCGCGATGTGATGGCCATCAATCCGTCAGCCACCATGGTAATTAAGTCGACCGTGCCAGTGGGCTACACCGTTCGAACACGCCAGGCGTTGGGTTGTGAGAATCTTATTTTTTCGCCTGAGTTTTTGAGAGAAGGGCGTGCTTTGCATGACAACCTGCATCCCTCCCGTATCGTGGTCGGTGAAAAATCGAAACGGGCCGAAGTATTTGCAGGACTCATGCAACAAGCGGCGATAAAAGAGAATATTGCGGTTTTGTTTACCGACTCAACTGAGGCTGAAGCCATCAAGCTTTTCGCCAACACCTACTTGGCCTTGCGGGTTTCTTACTTTAACGAGCTCGATTCTTATGCCGCAACCCATGGTCTTGACACGCGACAGATCATTGAAGGGGTAGGACTTGATCCTCGTATTGGTACGCACTACAACAATCCTTCGTTTGGCTACGGCGGCTACTGCTTACCCAAAGACACCAAACAATTGTTAGCCAATTATCAAAATATTCCACAAAACTTGATCCAAGCCATTGTGGATTCAAACACCACCCGAAAAGACTTTGTCGCTTTTGATATTATCAAGCGCGACCCTAAGATCGTGGGCGTATACCGCTTGATCATGAAAAGCGGCTCTGATAATTTTCGCTCCTCTAGCATTCAAGGCATCATGAAGCGCATTAAGGCGCGGGGCATCAAAATCATCATCTATGAGCCAACCTTGACTGAAAATGAGTTTTTTAACTCTCCTATTTATGATGATCTTGAGGCCTTTAAGC
>ERZ889217.82-NODE-82-length-57035-cov-12.658055_pt1 | contig 57035 bp, 55 predicted proteins | sample MGYA00521098_ERZ889217 | MGnify/ENA primary metagenome ERZ889217 (study PRJEB32303, sample SAMEA104408613) | aquatic metagenome | biome: Brackish water; feature: Pelagic; material: water | place: Baltic Sea | collected 2014-06-10T22:04:00 | depth 2,362 m ... | reverse complement strand
AGGATTTGCTTTTGCCGCCGCCAAATAAGGTGACAGGTGCCGAGAACGTTTGGGTGTCCGACCTCGTCTTGGGCGCGTTGGGCGGCGGCTTCGATGACTGCGCTGTAGGCGGGGTCATCGCGGAGGGGATCGTAGAGATGCCGAATCTTCAGGTGATTGAACTTGTTGATACGCTTGGCCAGCTCGCGACGGCGCAAGAGCTCTGGGTCAATGGGCCGGGGTGGTTCTTTGGGTATGTCCAAGGTGGCCTGCTTGAGCGGCGCAGGTGAGTATTTCTTTAGTCGCCTACGAATCGCAAGGATCGACCGCCAGACAATGAACACGTGAATCCAAATCGGGCTGGCGATGATTAGAATCGCCCAGAAAATGATTTTCATAATCAGCGGATCCTCAGGAGGTTTGTACCCTTCTCCATTGAATGAGCCCTCTGCCCGTCGCTTCTCGAGTTCAGCTTGGAGATCCATACGCTAGAATGAAAACTCCGTCTGCCGGTAAGTTGCACGGCGATTCTGCGGGTGGAAGAGACGAAGTAAAAAAGTAACGTGGTGGATGAGTATGGTGATCATGTCGCCAGGCATCCTAAATCCACTGGTAGGACATTTACGGGGGGAGCAGATTTTTTGTGGAAAATATTTCTCATTTTTTTGCGACCCTCGCTTCACTTTTCTTGAGTTTATCCATCTCGGCGTGGAGGTCTTCGTGATCAGCCACGATATCGAGTGCCAGCCCTTTGATTTTTTTCAAATCATCAATCAGGACGCAAAAAGTGATTGGAACGACGATACCGGTAACAAACTCGAATTTGGCCGGAGCTTCCTTGAATCTTCTACCCCGCTGAACACGGATGAGTTTTTCCAAAGCATCCAGCTAAGCGCCGTCGGCCCGCTGGACTATTAGAGGGGAGTGGCTGGACCCGGAATCGAACCGGGGACACGAGGATTTTCAGTCCTCTGCTCTACCAACTGAGCTATCCAGCCGTAAAAAGTGCCCTGCATTGATAGGCTTGTTCAGCAATCGAAGCAAGCGTGAATCGGAGGAAATTCACGGCTTCGAAAATGCTCAGATTGCCTTGCGCAATAAATGTGAAACGTTTTTATAAACACTGCCCCTCATTTATCATGCCCTCACCCTCTCAACCCAAGCCTGTTGGCTTCATCGTTTACTTTATTGGATTCACTGCCGCGCTTGCCGGCTTGCTGTTTGGATTGGATGTGGGGGTGATTTCTGGCGCGCAGATTTACATTCAGAAGGATCTTGGGGTCGATGATCGCATGATCGAATGGATTGTGAGCTCCCTCCTCTGGGGTGCTGTGATCGGAGCGCTTGGGAGCGGCATTCTTTGTAAAAGACTCGGCCGGCGCGGCACGATTCTTGCCAGTGGGATTCTCTTCGCGGTGGGGGCGATTTTTTGCGCTTTTTCGCCCACAGCTGGCGTGCTCATCATCGCGCGCTTTGTGTTGGGCTTAGCTGTTGGCATGGCGTCTTTCACCGCGCCTCTTTATCTCGCGGAGATCGCCCCGCAGTCGGTGCGTGGCGGGATGATATCGATGTATCAACTTATGATAACGATCGGCATCCTGGCGGCGTTCCTGAGCGACACGCTATTTGCAAGCGTTGCCGATGGGCAAATTGCAATCGCGGATATGACGCATGGCCCGGGGGATTTTGATGCGATGTATTTCGCCTCTTGGGTTCTCTCTGTGGCACACGGAAACGAAACTTGGCGTTTGATGCTCGGCATGATTGCCCTCCCGGCGCTGGTCATGTTCGTTGGGGTGCTTTTCCTGCCTGAAAGTCCTCGGTGGCTTGTACTCAATGGCATGAAGGAAAAAGCCACGGAGGTGTTCAAACGACTGCATCTGGACGATGCGGAAATCGAAGCCGAGGTGCGTGAGATTGAGGATAGCCTCAAACTTCCCCAGAAGGGCTGGAGCCTTTTTTTGGAAAATCAAAATTTTCGCCGTGCCGTATTTTTAGGCATCGGTCTCCAAGTGGTTCAACAACTCACCGGTATCAATGTCATCATGTATTACGCGCCCCGTATTTTTGGCATGGCGGGGTTCGAGTCAACCTCTGAGCAGATGTGGGGCACGGTAATCGTGGGTATCACAAATATGTTGGCCACCTTTATCGCAATCGCCTTTGTCGACCGACTCGGACGCAAGCCAATCATGTTCACAGGATTTGTTGTCATGGGTCTCTCCCTCTTGGCGGTGGGCATAATTTTTCATTGCGGCATCGATGGAAACCTCTCACTAGGCTATGCTGCGGCGGGTGCTCTGCTTCTCTTTATCGTTGGATTTGCGATGAGCGCAGGCCCGATCATTTGGGTGATTTGCTCGGAGATCTATCCACTGGCCGGTCGCGACTTTGGTATTACCTGCAGCACCGCCACCAACTGGATTGCAAATGCCATTGTTGGAATGACATTTCTATCGATGGTGCAGGGCATCGGGGCGGGAAATACGTTTCTGCTTTATGGGGCTTTAAATGTCCTCTTTATCATCTTTTTCAAGCTTTTCGTCCCGGAGACAAAAGGTGTTTCCCTTGAAAAAATAGAGCGCAACTTGATGGCGGGGAAATCACTGCGCCAGATCGGCAGATAGATGATCAGCCCAGCGCGCTAAATCAGGCGATCAATTTCCAGAGCACAAGACGGTTGACCATGCCATCCCGTCGGTATTCGGCGCCATCTACTGTCTTCCGAATCATTTGCAACCCCAACCCTCCGATAGAGCGTTCTTCAATTGGAGCCGAAACATCGGGTTCTGGTACCGTTAACGGATTAAACTCCCGCCCCTCGTCACAAAATTCGACCTGAACCTTGCTGTCACCCGACTTGATGTGAACTTCAATCTTGTGGAGTTGAGAATCAGCGCACCCGTATTTGATACAATTCGAGACGATTTCCTCTACACACAAAGTCGCAAAGTGAATCGCCTCCACTGAGGCTCCGATACTGCCCAACCACTGTGCGATCCGCTCGTTAGCTGGAGGAATTTCCTCCAACGTGCTTCCAATCACAACCTGAAGATGATCCGCCATCACATCAAAATGAACCCTCAAAATTGAGAAGTCATCATCCAGCGACCCTTTCCCATGCCGCTCGATCACCCACTCTTGTAGGCGCTCCAGCCCATCCCCTCGAGCGGCATTCAGCCCCATGAATGCCTCGAAGTCTTCAAAGGCCATAATCTCTCCGGAAACATCGCTCACCTCGTAACAACCATCACAAAAGACGGCCAACGTTGCCCCAGGGGGAATCGTTTCCTCACCCGTGGTATACTTGCTCTCTTGCATCACGCCGATAATCAATCCGGGTGTCTGCAAGCGCTTTGAAACGGCCGATCCCTCCTTCGCCGGTTGAATCAGCAGAGCGGGCGGATGCCCCCCCGAGGAGTAACGAAGCAACCGGGTCGGAGCATGGTAAACTCCGTACCAAATGGTGAAATACAGGTTGTTCTGACGCTCCATTGGAAAAGCTGCATTCAATGCAGACAGCACAACAGCCGGATCACGAAAATCGGTGTTCGGCAGGGATCCCGACCGCAGGACATTCATGGCAGCAACAGAGAGCAAGGCCGAACCGACTCCATGCCCGCACACATCAAGCAGGTAGATGGCAAAATGCTCACTATCAACCCAGTGGTATCCAAAGGCATCTCCACCCAGTTCCGTTGAAGGCACATATTTCCAATCCGTTCGCGGGGCCTTCTGTTGTGGCTCAGGAATAATCGAACGCACATACCGTGCCGCCTCGCCTAATTCGCTCTGCAGCCGTTTCTGCACGACCTCTATGTCCTGCAAATACTTCTGCTCCGCATCGCGGAGGCGTTTTTTTTCCAATGAAGCACTGAGCCTCGCCCGCAGCAATGTGGGATTAAATGGTTTAGGCAGATAATCTTCAGCTCCGGCCTCAATACAGCGAATCACGCTCTCGAGCTCATCAAGCGCCGATATCATAATAACCGGAACATCCCGGGTCGCAGGATTTTGCTTCGCTTGGCACAATATTTCATACCCATCAATCTCAGGCATCATCACATCCAGCAGGACAACATCGAATGACTTTGTGGCAAGTGCCGCAAGCGCTGCAAATCCATCGCTTACAGTCTCCACCTTGAGACCCTCGCGGCTCAAACGCTTGGCAAGCATGTCTCGATTGCCTGCATCATCATCGACGATCAGAACACTCCCGGAAAGAGGTGGACTGGTGGATACCGCCCCCGTCTTTGCCGGGACGCTGGGCATCATCACATTGAGTGCACGATCCCCGGGAGGAAGAATCCCCTCGTCATGGATTCTTGTATCGATCAGGGAAACCAGAGTGCGTGCGGCCGCTTGGATTTTAACCAGATCACCGGCCATGGCAGTGTTGCCCTCGGCCTCAGCTTCCTCCATCAACATCTCGCTATAGCCGAGAATCTGGTTCACCGGCGTCCGAAGATCGTGCCGCAGCTTGGCCACTGGATGTTCTGGATTCGAACTCACAGATTGCCACCCAAATGCTGTTCGATTTTTTCCACTAGCCGGGTAAATTCAACTGGCTTTGTTTCATAGTCATCACAGCCTGCTTCAAGGCATTTTTGGCGGTCGCCAGCCATGGCGTGCGCTGTGAGACCAATCACCGGAATCAATGCGGTGGCCGGATCTTCTTTAAGCAGACGCGTGGCACTCCATCCATCCATCACCGGCAGGCTCATGTCCATGAGAACAAGATCAGGCTTCATTTTTTGCGTCATTTCCACCCCTTGCCGACCATCCACAGCGATGATGATCTCAAAGCCCCGGCGCATCAATCGACGCGACAGCATGTCGCGGTTCATCTCGTTGTCTTCAACCAATAGGAGGGTTGCCATAGTGGTGCAAATTGAACAGGGGTTCCCCTCTCCTGCCAAGCCATTCAATCCAAGTGGGCTACTTTGCGAAAGGCCAGAAATACGGAATCAAGAAATTCGCAACCAGGAATAGCATCGCGCTTAACGGCAATCCCACCTTGGTAAAATCCGAAAAACGGTACCCACCGGCGCCAAAGACATACGTGTTGGTTTGATATCCGATCGGCGTACAAAAGCTCGCGCTGGCAGCGAACATGACTGCCACGACAAAGGGCCTTGGCGATAGATCCATGGCTAGTGCGATGGAAACAACTATCGGGGTCAGTATAATCGCCACGGCATTGTTTGTGACGACTTCTGTAAGCAGCATTCCAAGCAAATAAATCGCGGCGAGAAGCACGTAAGGCCCCATCCCGCCAAGGACCGCAACCAAGTTCCCCCCGATCCACTGCATGGACCCGGTCAACTCAAGCGCCTTGCCAAGCCCAAGCATTCCGAGAATCAAAAATAAAATCGACCAGTCGATACTCTCGTAGGCCTCTGAGGGGTCCAGGCACCCAGTCAGAACAACCACCACTGATGCAAGCAACGCTGCAGAAACAATGGGAAGAATGCCTGTTGATGAAAGAACAACCACACTGAAGATCGCCCCAATGGCGATAAATGCGCGCGAATTGCGGAATGGCTTGTGCACTGATTCGTTCAGGCTCAGAAAGTCGTCCTCCTCACGGAGTCGCACCAAGTTTGCCTCAGGCCCCTCGAACAATACGGTGTCCCCGAACTCCAGCGGAATATCAGCAAAGCGTTCCAGCAGGTTCTGGCCTTGGCGATGAATCGCAACCGCCATGACACCAAAGCGACGGCGCAATCCGAGATTCCTCACCGTCTTGCCAAGCATCGGGGAGCTTGGTCCGATAATCGCCTCGACAATTCGCACCTCACGGCGCCCTGGTGACTCCGTATCAGATGTGGAGGCCCCCATGGTCATGCCCTCCTCTTTCCGCAGGGTGGCGATATCCTTAGCCAGCCCCTTCATGACGAGCGTGTCCCCCAGCTTGAGCGGAAGCAGATCGAGAGGCACATCTGAGACGCGCAACCCATCGCGGATAATTTCAAAGACTCGGGCTGTCCGGCTTTTGCCGATATCTGTATCCGGAAGGCACTTGCCGATCAGGGTCGAATTTTCTCCGATGACTACCTGACTGCAAAAACTCCGGGTATCCTCGCTGGAGAGTAATGAGGACAGAGTCGGTCTGTCTGGCAGTAGTTTTTTCCCAAACAAAATCAGATACACAACACCAACCAGCGCATACACAAGACCGAGCTTTGAGATTTCAAAAATCCCAAATGGCTCCAACCCCAACTCTGTAGCAACACCCGAGACAAGAATATTTGTGGATGTTCCTAATAATGTGGTTGTTCCTCCAAGAATTGAAAAAAACGAGAGCGGAATCAGAAGTTTTGAGGCTCTCACCCCGGAATGGCGCGCATAAGCCATGAGAACCGGCAGAAATACAACGACCACAGGCGTATTGTTCACAAAAGCTGACAGCGGGACGACGACAAGCGCCAGCAATGCCATGGCCCGGAACAGACTCTTCCCCGCCAACCGGGTGAATTGCGATGCGAGCAAATCCATGACCCCGGTCCGCTCCAGTGCTCCGCTAAGAACGAACATCGCGCCAATTGTAATCGGGGCACTATTGCTGAACAATGAGACCAACTCACCACCGGGCAACAACCCTGCCGCAACCACCACAGCCATTGCGGAAAGAGCCACAACATCTGGGGCGGCCCATTCCTTCACAAAGGCAACAAAAACTGTCACCGTGAGAAGCAGGGTGAAGATCATCGGGAGATCAAGGCTTGAGTTCATCATTTTGGATAACTGGATCCCGCATGCAGGAAACGGGTCGCAGAGTGGATCATAAAAGCAATTTTCATGCTTGGAAAAAAATGCACTGCAAAGGATCGGATTGCGTGTGGTTGAATTCTGGGGCAACGTTGTGCTCGATGCTCCATGATTTCCACTAGCATTTTCAAAAACACTCGCCGTTATCTGTCTCTCGCCGCACTTGCCTCCGCCGCGCTCACGGCTCAGGGGTGCGTCTCCGATTCCGGCCAAAAGTTGATCATCAGCGCCAAGGATCAGCGCATGGTACTCCTTGCAGAAAACCAAGCCCTGCGCGTTTACCCTGTTTCGACATCGAAATTTGGTATTGGAGACAAGCCTGGATCCTATGCAACCCCGATCGGGAAAATGCGCATCAAAGAAAAAATAGGTTCCGGAATGCCTGCGGGCACTGTCTTCAAAAGCCGCATCCCTACGGGCGAAATCCTGCAGGTAAATGCTCCAGGCCGAGACCCAATAGTCTCTCGCATCCTTTGGCTCGAAGGGCTCGAAGCCAGCAACCGCAATGCTTTTGGTCGCTACATTTATATCCACGGCACGCCTGAAGAGCGCAACATCGGCCTCCCTGTCAGCTATGGGTGCATCCGCATGCGATCCAAGGACGTGATCGAACTCTTCGATTCCGTGAAAAAAAATACCAATGTCTTCGTGACCTCAGGACCTCTTCCAAAGAGATTTGCCATGGGCGATACCCAATCCAAAAAACTCTGAAGGCCTTCAAACGCGATCTTGCCCGCCAGCGACCGAACGCTAAATTAACATTCAGAAACTGCTTCTCATTGGATCTCCAAAGGAACATTTTGCTCTTTCATCGTGGAGAAAACTAAACCATCCGAAAATCCGTTCATGAATCCACTAGAGGAAAGGCTCCTCTATAAATTCAGGAATGGCCTTCTTCTTGCCGAGGCGCTGACACATCCCAGCATTTCCTTGGAGAGAAAAAACTACCCCTTTGACAACCAACGCCTCGAGTTTCTTGGCGATGCAGTCATTCAAGTTGTCGTCACTGAACACCTGTTTCGGATGTTCCCGGAATTCGGCGAAGGACAACTCACGAAACTTCGCACAAGAATTGTCTCACGCCCGGCACTGAGGGAAAGAGCCAAGGCTCTTGATCTTGGAAACTGTATGATGATGGGACGCGGAGAAGAGGCGAATGGAGGCCGTGACCGCGCCTCGACGTTGGCCGATGCTTTTGAGTCACTCGTTGGCGCCATTTACCTCGATGGGGGCTTCGATGCTTCCCGGATTTTTCTTCTTCGCCAGATGGAATGCGTCTTTAACGAAATCGCCAACCAACCCGAGGAGATCAATCCAAAAGGCTACCTGCAAGAATTCCTCCAAGCCATACAACCCGCCGCCCCAGATTACCGCATCCTCTCCCAAACAGGGCCAGAGCACTCGAAGCAATTTCTTTGCTGTGTGGTGTGGAACGAACTCGAGCTCGGGCGAGGCAAGGGCGCAAGTAAAAAAGAAGCCCAGGTTGCGGCAGCCCAGTCGGCTCTTGCAGATAAACTCTGGGAGCAACTAGCCAATCCCTCCACGCCCAAAATAAAAAAGGCGCGCAAATGATTTATCAACTATCGATGCAAACAACGGGTGTCACAGCGGGACTGCTTCTCATTGTGTCCCATGCCGCCGCACTTACTCAGCCAGCACTTATGATGCGACTGGCTGCATCCTTTCCACGCTCCCGGGCTGCTGGAACACTCCTCATCGCGCTGGCAGCATTTTGGAGCTTTCTTCTCGTCAGCCGCATCGACCTTGGTGAGTTTTCACCGCTCAGACACATCATGCTCACAGGCATCGTCGCCGGCGGAATTCTGGCATGGTTATATTTAGAAGAATTTCTCGCCGTTCGAGCCCTTGGGATGATCCTCCTGCTGGCTGCCGAACCCCTACTCGAATCGGCATTGCTCCGCACCGAACCAGATAGAATTCTTCTTACAGTTCTTGGGGTCGGATGGGCCATTGTAGGCTTGTTTTTGGTTGGGATGCCCTACCTCTTGCGCGATGCGCTGACATGGGTCTCCTCGAACACTGCGCGCTGGTCTGCTGCCGCAGGCGGCGGGTTGCTCTACGGGATTGCTCTGACTATTACCGCCATTTTACGCTGGTAAGCGCATCGATCCTTTTCCACGGCAAGGATCCAAAAATAAAGGTGAACCGGCTGTGAGCGCGTTCCCCGCTTGCCATGGTAAAAAACCAACCATCATCCAAGCCTGAGGGGCTATATTTTATTTTTTTGTACGTCGATGCGCAGGTGGGGGGCGATCTCCTTCAGGACTTTACTGCTAATTCCTTTGACCCTCAGCAGATCTTCAGGTGAGAGAAACGGACGAATGGTCCGCTCACTCTCAATTCGCTCGGCCAAAACAGGTCCGATTCCAGGCAACGTCTCCAAAAGTTCACGTGGCGCGCTGTTGGGATCTACTCCTGAAGTGGGCGGCAACTTCCGCATGATCGAAATAATTTCCTGCTGCTCACCACGCTCCTGCGCCCGGTCGGCAGGCAGCTTCGCCCAATTGGTCTTTGCCCAGACTCCTCGCTTGGATGCCGCCGCCACCAACTCAAGATCGGCCAAGTGTTCGCGATATTCATCTCCGGAGGTTCCATCCGAGCGGCTACGCACAACACCAAAGGCCCTGGCCATACCTTCCTCCACAAGCACTGCGGCCAGATCACGACCATCTTTCAAGGTCACAAACGCATAGACCCTCGGCGAAAGACCCGACCCGCGTGCATCGGTAAAGGCGGTTTCGACTGAAAACGAATCCGCAAGCAACCCTGTGGTCCGCTTTGCCGCTTCAACCCCATAAATTCGGACTGCTTCGGCAGAATCAATCCCATCACTGCCCCCAATGCCAAAATACCGACGTTGAGCACGCAAGCGCCTGGCCATGGTTTCGTTAGAAATGGTGGTCTCGATGCAATCCACCCCGTAAAGACGCAATGTCAGTTCCTTTCCACCGGGCAAACGCACCTGGAAGCTATCACCATCAGCCCACGTGGACGGAACGATCTGACAATCCATAAAAACTTGAAGATCACTCCGGGGAGCTGCAACGGCGGAAAATAGAGCCACCCCAACGCACAGAAAGAAAATGATATGAAGTCGATTCACAAGCGTTGCAATGCAGGCAAACCGTATTGATCCATCAATCCCATGCTTGTTTCCAAGATGCCCTGCGCATCCAAATAAATCATCTTTGGATCCTCTTCGAATTCGACCTTTTGAAATCCATTTCCGGGGGTTTCTGCAGCTGCAACGAGATCTTCAAGGCTCTTGATTTCACGTCCATTTACCCGCGACACGATGAGGTTCTCCAAGTGCTCATATCCTATCGTTCCAGGCGATGGCAGAACTTGAGATAAAATAACAATTGTGCCGCGATTTTCTGGCATCTCGTCCTGGAACGTATCGAAATAAACCAACCTCTGGGGTGCCTTATCACGCCAAGCGGCGCCCCATTCGCGCAGATAATCGCGCGAGAGTTCCATAAAAACGAGCCCTCCAAGAACAACGTATTTAGGAGGCTTCCCGCCGCTATGTGCCTTGCTTGGCTGCTTGGCTTCGTCAGGAACCTCTGTCCGTAAACTCAAGGTCATTGGCTTGTGATCGCGAAATACACGGACCTCACAAAGATCACCCGGATGCATGCGCGTATTTGTCAGGTGACTGAAAAGAATTTTCCCAAAATCCGGGTCCTCATAGTTCCCATCCTGATCCAACGCTTTTCCATTGATCGCGAGGATTACATCTCCCTTCTGCAAACCGGCTTGGGCCGCAGCGCTATCGGGTGCGACTTTTTTGACATAGATTCCTCCATTGCCCTCCAATCCGAGATACTGGCGCAGTTGCGGATCGCGCAGTGGAGAGAAGGACACACCAAGCCTCGCAAATCCACGATATGTTCCTGAGGAGACCTCTTTCAGAAAATGCGCGATCACCGGGGGTGGAATCAGTTCGGATGTCTGGTTGCGCGAGTCGTAACGCATCACCAATCCACAAAGACCCCCATCACGCACCACGGGAAGGGTGAAACTCCAATCCCTCTGCTGCAATGGGGCTGAAAGCTTGAATACCAGCAATCCAAGGTTCACAAACGGATACCCTCCGATAGTTACCGAGGTGATCCTTCCGGTTGTCTTGGCCAATTCACCATTGGGTTCAAGTTGCACGACTGTCGCCTCGTCCCCTGAGTACAATCCGGATTCGAGGCGAAGTGGCACCATTTCTTCAATAAATGTGGGATCATCTGGACGAAGGATCGCGAGATTGCAGTCGAAATCCACTAGCTCAACTGTGGCAGTCGCTTTCCCGGGCGCATCAACCTTCTCCAATTCGATGAGATTTGAGTTTTCAATCAACTCAGCCGTTACAAGAATCCTGCCGCCCTCAAGCAACGCTCCGACACCTCGGCGACTGACCGATTCCTTTTTTACCCATGGATGAAAAAAATCATAGGCTTGGTTTGTCGATTGAACTCTGAGGACTGAGTGGGTGAGACCATTTTTTGCGATAACGCTGGTGGGCGCTCCGCTTCCATCGGTCAGCACGGCTAACACGACCAGAATCGAGAAAAGCGGCTTAATAAGACGTTGAAGGTTCATTTTTTGAGGTTTTGCTCCGAGGTGACTCCGTAGCGCTCCAGGATGCGGGGGCGGGCTTTTTCGACCAATTTGCTCTCCAAGACGATCGGGCGATCATCACCCAGAAGTGAAATCAAATGATAGTCGACTGGTTTGGCGAACGCCGTGGCCACATCTTCAATCGAGCGGATCGGTTCACCGTTGATTGATTCCACTGGAGCGTGGAGAAACTCCCCGGCATAGCTGTTCACCGGATCAGGCAAGATACTTCCGATTACCACAGGCTCGCGCACCGTCTTGTGGAGCTCATCTTTTACAAAGTAATCGAACAGGTAATTGAGTCGCTGGTTTCCAGGATCGTGAGCCTCCATGAAGTTCCAGTCGACCGGTTGGAATACCAATCCGCCGAACACAACAAATCGTGGCTTTTCATCATAGGCACTGGCCTGAAGGGTGAATGGCCACGGTGAGTGCAGTGGCACGGAGAAGGTTTTCTTTTGTCCGTGTCGAAGCACTTCCAACTCCACCTTATCTCCCTTGAATTTCCTCTCCACAACCTCGGTCAATGGCACTGGCCCATTGGCATCGATAGGGATCATGCCGTCACTGGAAATCTTAAGACCATCGATCGACAGCAACACATCGCCCGGTTCGACCAACCCCTCTGAGGATCCCGTGGAGTAAACGCTGGATACCAGCACACCGCAGTTGTCATCCTCCAGTCCCAGCGCCTTCCGCATGGCAGGGTTAAACAGTGACTCATAAGTTAATGCCAGATCCACATAACGGTCATAGGTCCCGTCTTCGACATCCTTCAGAAACCTCGTAACCACGGGCGTTGGGATCATGTACCCGACATTTTGAGCTATATCCCCCCGAAATCCTTGAAATGCGACCCCAACGACCTTTCCAGCCTGCATCACTGGACCGCCGCTGTTTCCAGGATTGATCGCAGCATCAATCTGGACGGCCAAGTGCGAATCCATGCCCGAGTGCGAGTAGGTTTGAAAATCTATCCGGGATACAATTCCACGCGTCACTGAGAGGCGACTCCCTCCGATCGGATACCCGTATACCGAGACGATCGACTCGATTGTTGGAATCCCTCCAAACTCAAGCGGGAGCATTCCAGAAAAAAAACCTTTCCGCTCCACCTCTAGCAATGCCAAGTCGCAATCGTGTGCGATATGCGCCACACGGGCGATCCATGGCTGGGGATCGCCTTCCTTAGAAACAGTCAAAAACCTGGCATTACTAACCACATGGGCATTCGTCATGATCCGGTTCCCTGAGATCACAAAGCCAGTTCCCGCCCCCGAACGGACCTCCCCAGGGTTCCATGGCATTTTATAGTTTGGCTCCAGAGACGTCCCTTCAATCCTCACCACACTTTCCGTAATGTGCGATGCCTGGAGACCCGCAGCGAATACAACCATCAACAGAATCTGAAAACGCAGCATTTGTGCACCCTATCAGAGCGTTGGCGAACTTCAACCTGCAGCTCAAGGCGTTTTGCTAGGGTTTGCGCTTGGGGCCTCAAGTGTGATTGGATATATTGAAATGAACGCCGTTGCTTACCTAGGCCCAGAGGGAACCTTTTCGTGGATCCTTGCCCGTTCAAGATTCGGCGACAAAAAAGCACTGATCCCCTGTCCCGCTATCGATGCGGTCTTCGAGGCAGTTGCCGGTGGCAGTTGCCCAGTCGGCTTGGTTCCGGTTGAAAACTCATCCGGTGGCACGGTGCACGACACGATTGATCTTCTCATCCGCCATGCGGGATCCATTTTTATTACAGAGGAACCTTCACTGGATATTCGAATTGCTCTACTCGGCCACAAGGGCACTGCACCACGCACTATCCACTCCCACTTCACGCAGATCACCCATCATAGGGAATGGCTTAAACAGCAGTTCCCAAAGGCAAAACTTGTTCCGGCCGCCAGCACAACCCAGGCGGCAGCCAAGGCTGCGGGATCGCGCGGCGGGGCGGCCCTCGCCTCCCCCGGTGCGGCAGGCATCTACGGACTGGATATTTTAGAGATTCCAGAGCCTGCCTCAGCGGTAAATGTCACCAACTTCTTCACTGTCTCCCTCGCTCCCACCAAATCGACGAGGGCCAACCGTACGGCTCTAGTCGCCGAACTCAAAAATCAATGCGGAAGCCTTCACAAGTTTCTTGGCCCGTTTGCACGGCAGGGCGTCACCCTCACCCGCATTATTTCGAGGCCTGTGCCCGGCCAACCTCAAACCTACGTCTTCTACATTGAACTTGAGGGGGCCGCTCATGAAGAGCGGGTCGCCAGCGCTCTCCGAGCTGCAACCAAGCAAGCGCACACGCTAACCCTTCTTGGAAGTTTTCCCGTTGGGCGTAGATTCCGATCCTGACTTGTCAAACACTCACAACTTTGCGAACCCATCCCCATCTTATGAAACCCTGCCACCTGCTTCCACTGATTGCCGTGCTATTCAGCGCCCTTTTTGCTCAGGGCCAAGAGACCACCATCACCGTAAAGAAAAGTGACTCGATCAACATAACAATACAGCCCTTTGGAGGTTCCGATGCCGCCACTGCATCGAAGATCGTGCAAAACGACCTTGATCTCTCGGGAGTTTTTTCCATCGGAGTCTCCCAGCGTGCAAACTTTGTCGTGTCTGCCACAGCCACCTCGGGACTCCTCCAAGGCATTGTCACAGACAACCGTGGCGGCACGATGCTTCAGAAAAGTTACTCAGGCAACATCCGCTCGGCTGCCCATAATTTTGCAAAGGATATCGTAGAAACTCTTGCCGGTGTCCCCTCTATTTTCACCTCGAAAATTGCTTTCGTCGCAAACCGAACCGGCGCAAAGGAAATTTACTTGGCCGACTATGATGGCGCAAACCAAGTCCAGTTAACCAGAGACGGCACAATCAGCGTTGCGCCGGCGATATCGACGGACGCCTCAAGAATAGCCTACACAGGCTACAAAAGCGGGTATGCGGATATTTACCTCATGGAACTTGCCAGTGGTTCACGGCGTCCGATCTTGAAATTCCCAGGCACCAACTCGGGGGCATCATTCTCACCGGATGGTTCACGCATCGCCTGCACACTCAGCCGCGATGGAAACCCAGAGCTTTATATCGCTACGGCCAATGGCAGTGGTGCCCGACGCCTCACCCGTACTCGCGCGGTGGAGTCTTCACCATCTTGGTCGCCCGATGGGTCGGAGATCGTTTATTCATCAGATGAACGAGGGGGCCCTCAGCTCTATCGCATCAGCGCGTCCGGAGAAACCGGACGCCTAATTCCCACTGGTTATGGCTACTGCACAGAGCCAAACTGGTCTCCTGATGGAAAAAAAATCGCTTTCACCGTCAGGCAGGGTGGATTCTCGATCGCCGTCATTGAGCTTGCCACTGGAGCGACACGCATTCTTGCCCCCGGGCAAGATCCCTGCTGGGGCGCGGACTCCCGTCATCTCATCTATAGTGACGAAGGTTCACTCATTCTCTTAGACAGCGTGAAGGGGCGCCGCACTCCAGTCGTGAGTGGTCTTGGCAAGATTTCCGAGCCTAGTTGGTCTCGCTGAACCCAAGCAAATTCCTTAATAAATCCAACGCTTCAGGCGTCCATAGCGAACCCAAGCAAAGCCAGCCACAGCGCCGCCGATGTGGGCCATGTTGCCAATGTTGCCGAACATCCCGCTCAACTGCAGCACCCCTGACAGAATAACCAATCCAATCCCAAGCCACATCGCTTGCATTCGCACGGGAATGACAAAAAACAATAGCACCGTGATCGGCATACGCGGATAAAGAGTCGAAAATGCGGCGATCAGTCCGCAAACCGCTCCGGATGCACCGAGCAGAACCGTGTTGGAATCGTAAACCATCTGCAGCAAGCCTCCGGCAATTCCGGCCACCAAATACAACTGCAAAAAGCGCCGCACCCCAAGCAGGCCTTCAAGAATGTTACCGGAGAACCAAATGCCAAGCATGTTTACAAGCAAGTGAAAGAAGCCGGCATGCAAGAACTGGTAAGTCACCGGTTGCCATATCATGCCTGTTAGCAATCCCTCACCGCTCAAACCAAAGAAGTCATTGACAATAATTTGCTGCCGACGGTTTAGAAACTCGGTGAAGACATAGACCAACACGTTCAGGCCAATAAGAACCTTGGTCGCTGTGAAACGGAAATTATCTCGTCGGGATAGCACCCGAGAACCCTATCGGCGGTATTGGCAATTGTCGACCCGCATCCCAAGCTAGCGCAGGCCGACTGCCTTGCGCACGCGTCCGATGGTTTTCTCAGCGGTATCCCGAGCCCGTTCAGCGCCCTCGGCAAGAATCTTGTCGACATATCCGGGATCGGCCATCAATTCCTCACGCTTTCGCCTGAATGGCTCGAAATGGGACTTCACCGATTCAAACAGGCGCTTTTTAAAATCACCGTACCCTGTGCCGCCGATATTGAACTCCTCAACCATGCGACTCACTTCTTCCGGAGCCGCCACCAGCTTGTAGAGATCCAAAATCACCGACCCCTCGACTGACTTGGGCGCCTCTACTGGAGTGGAATCTGTTTTAATGCCCATGATTTTTTTACGGAGCGCTTTCTCTTCCATGAACATCTCTATGGTGTTGTCATAGCTCTTGCTCATTTTGCCTCCGTCCACTCCTGGAACCACTGCGGCATCCTCGCGGATGCATGGCTCAGGCAATTTGAACACCTCCCCGTAGATTTCGTTCATCTTGGTGGCGATGTCGCGCGTGACCTCCAAGTGTTGCTTCTGGTCACGCCCAACAGGAACCAAATCGGAATCATAAAGCAGAATATCTGCTGCCATGAGCACTGGGTAAGAAAACAATCCGTGCGTGGCAGGAAGCCCCCTAGCCATCTTGTCTTTGAACGAATGGCATCGCTCAAGGAGGCCCATTGGAGTCAAGGTGCTCAAGATCCACGCCAACTCGGTTACTTCCGGCACATCGGATTGACGAAAAAAAACAGCCCTTGCTGGATCAAGCCCGCAAGCCAAAAAATCGAGCGCCAGATTTCTTACATTTTTGCGCAACAACTCCGCATCACGCACCGTGGTCAACGCATGAAGGTCTGCAATGAAATAAAATGCCTCGCCCCGTTCTTGCAGTTCGATGGCAGGTTTCATCATGCCAAAATAATTGCCCAGATGGGGTGTCCCGGATGGCTGGATGCCGGAAAGTATTCTCATCCGGCGTGCATACCATGTCTGCTATTATATTGTACCATCTTTTTCACATTCCAGAGAAAGGCTTGGGCGCAATCCATAAGTCCCCCTGACGGAAACTTGAAAATGGTTGGAACTCGCAGTCGCTCGCCTTTATCGTGCGATATCCATGAAGCTCGGTTCCTTATTCTTACTTCAAAAGCAACTCACCCTCCTAGTGCTTGTGCTAGGTGTCACCTTCTGCACGGCCCAAGAAAGCTATATCATTTTTGACAATCAAACCGGCAGGATTCTTGAATCAAAAAATCCCGACAAAAAATTGCCAGTGGCAAGCCTGACCAAAATTGCCACCACAGTTGTCGCTCTCGACTGGGCGGAACTTCACAATATCAACCTTGCCGATCAAATGATTATTCCACTGGATGCCACAGCGGATGGACTCGCGAATCCAATCGGACTTCAACCAGGTGACTCGTTGAGCATCCGCGACTTAATTTATTGCTCCCTTTTGGCCTCAGACAATGTTTCCGCAAATACTCTTGCATCGAATATCGGGTCTAGAATTCCAAACCCTACTGGCCTTGCCCCGAGGGAGAATTTCGTCTCGCAAATGAACGCCTTGGCTCGGAATTTATTCATGAAGCGCACGCTCTTTCTCAATCCCACTGGAGCTGACCACCGTACCGATATGGCCAAACCGTACTCCACCGCCGAAGACATGGCTCGACTCACCCGGCATGCCATGCAAAAGGCCTCTTTTGCGTTTTATGTGGAGCAAAAGTCCCGCCAAATCCACATCCTCCGCAATGGCACGGATTACCCACACGAGATCCGGAACACCAATGAACTCCTCGGCAGAGCCGGCATCGATGGAGTAAAAACCGGCCGCACAAAAAATGCCGGTGACTGTCTGGTGCTTTCATCTCAACAGGCCCCCGAATCGCGCAGGGAGGGCGAACAGGTGTTTATCACTCCCCGCCGTATCAGCATTGTGCTTCTACGTTCGCTTGACCGCTTCCAGGATGGGTGGAATTTCATTCACCACGGTTGGAAACTCTACGATGCATGGGCCTCAGAAGGACGTCTGGTGGACCCAGTCGACGCGCTTTAATAAGATGTCCAGAACCCGTATCGGCATTCTAACCAGCGGCGGGGATTGCCCCGGCTTGAATGCTGTGATCACCGCTGCCAGCCGCTGTGCTGAAAAACGCGACTGGGATCTCCTTGGCTTCTGTGACGGGTTTGAAGGACTAATCTCCGGAACCCCTCCCCGCCTGCTCAGCCGAAAGGAAACATCTGGAATTATGCACACTGGAGGCACAATTCTAGGCACAGTAAACCGAGGCCATTTCATCTCTCGGAGAGGCCCACGAAATGCGAGTTTCATCCCGGCTGAAATTATCGGCAAAACACGCCGCACATTTGAGGAGTTCAGCCTACTGGGCCTAATCGTCGTCGGCGGCGATGGATCACTCAATACGGCGCTTCAACTCTATCAAGCGGGTCTTCCCGTGGTCGGAGTGCCCAAAACAATCGACAACGATCTCGAGGCGACCGCCATGACATTTGGGTTCGACTCAGCCGTTGAGTGCGTGGGATCGGCCCTCGACCGTCTTCACACCACCGCATCAAGCCACAAACGCATCATGATCCTTGAGGCGATGGGCCGCCACGCAGGTTGGATTGCCCTCCATGGCGGCGTTGCCGGTGGAGCGGACATGATCTTAATTCCTGAAATCCCTTTCGACTTCGACAAGATCATTGCCGAGGTCGAACGCCGAGACAACGAGGGGGCCGCCTGCACGATGATCGTGGCGGCAGAGGGCGCCACTCCTCGCTCGGGCCGCCAAATCCGCCACCGATCAGCATCGGGCGACAAACGATTGGGTGGCATCTCTGACGTGATTGCGCGGGAAATCTCCGAGCGCACCGGCCGCGATGTCCGTTCCTGCGTACTGGGTCACCTGCAACGAGGCGGTGCTCCGACCATGACCGACCGGATCCTCGCGACTTGCTTTGGCGTCCGTGCAGTCGAACTCGTCGCCGAAGGAAAGTTCGGCACAATGGTAAGCCATAAAAACCACTGCACAGTCGATGCTCCGCTCGCGGATGCCGTCCAACGCATGCGCAAAGTCAACCCAGATTCACACCTCGTCCAAGCAGCCCGATCCGTAGGGATCAGCTTTGGAGATTGACCCCGCCAGGCCCTATGGCCATTCCGCAGTAAACTGTCACAATCCCCAACGTCATGGCTCGGGACGGCTCACAGTGGAATCCACAAGACCTCAGGAGGGCATTCATACTCAACCCTCTTGGAAATGACTCAATAGATTCCCCAAGATATTGGTAGGCATCCTTACTGCGGGTCAAAGCCCCGGCAATTCGTGGCAACACATGGTGTAGATAATATCGGTAGATCGATAAGATAGCTGGATTCTCCGGTAGGGAAAAATCCAACACAATTAAATGCCCCCCATCGACGAGCACCCGCCTCATTTCCAGAACAGCTGCCTTCCAGTCCGCCATGTTTCTCAACCCAAAGGCCACAGTGACAAGATCGAATGAGGCATCGGCAAATGGCAGCGCCAAGGCATCAGCTTGAACCAAGGAGGGCACCCCCTTTCGCTGTGCTTGCGCCAGCATCGGCAGACAAAAGTCCGCTGCTGTAACCGACGCCGCAGGACATGCCTTTTTCAATGCAATGGCTAAATCTCCGCTGCCGGTAGCCAGGTCAAGAATCCTCTGTTGAGCATGTCTGGCCCCCAGTCGGGCCACTCGGAAACGCCAATAATAATCCAATCCGCCACTCAGAAGGTGGTTGGCAAAATCATACCTTGCCGCGATCGCCGTGAACGTCGATTTTACAAATTGGGGGTCTTGCTGTTGCAGGAGAGTGCTCACGAGAGGTGCTTTAATAAGTGCTCACGAGAGGACTCGAACCTCCACGGGTTACCCCATACGATCCTGAGTCGTATGCGTCTGCCAGTTCCGCCACGTGAGCAATTAAAGGGGCGTAAGTTTGCCCGATTCGCCAAGACTGTAAACCAGAAAATGCCATGACTTTTGCCCTTTTAGCTAGGCGAGACCACAGATTCCAAAACTAGAGCTGGACATGCCCCAATCCGTACGCTATAAGTTTGTCTTCATGATTATGCAACGTAAAAGCGCGTTCTCCCGTCGCGGACCAGATTTGGTCACAGAGGAGCTAGTTGCCGTGCTGACAAAAAAGAGCTCCTTCGAGTTCAAACAGTTGTTCGACATGGTACACGAACAACTCCGTGCTAGAAAAGCAGCAAGTGGTGGTGAGGAAATGCTACGCCTAAGAGCCTACGAAAAACTTCAAAACCTTGTCTCCCGTGGCATGGTCAAGAAAACGGGCAAAAAATATAAAGGCTTGGCATCAATCTCCAAAGCTCTCATCCCAGATCCCATCCCGGTTCCCAAGTAGTCTCGACCCCTAGAATATTTCCTCCCCGGAGCATATCGCGCTTGCAGTGCGGGCTGGAGTCTTTTTAACTCCCCCGTCTATGTCATTACCGGATTCCGCCTACTCGCGAAAGAATCCTTTTCCGGCTGCAATGTCCGTCAATCAGAAGTTGACGGGCGAAGGGTCTAACAAGGATACACGCCACTTCGAAATTTCCCTGCAAGGGTCCGACCTCCACTATGAGGTGGGAGACTCACTTGGGGTCTTCCCGACTAACAACCCTGAACTTGTTGAGCTCCTCCTCCAGGAACTCGGCTTTTCCGGCAATGAGCCCGTGACCACCCCCGATGGCACTGCGACGACAATCCGTCAGGCTCTCCTTACGAATTACATTATCAGCGAGCCCTCCAAGCAGCTCCTCCAAGCCATTTCCGAGAAGGACACCTCCGGGCAATTTCTAGCAAATCTTCTCCTTCCAGAGGAAAAGGCTTCACTAGAAAACTTTCTATGGGGAAAGGATGTGCTCGATGTCCTCCAGGAGTTCACTGCCGCGAAGTTCTCCCCGGAGGATTTCGTCAAGGTTCTTCGCAAACTCCAGCCTCGCCTCTACTCTATCGCCTCATCCCAGAAATCGGTGGGCGAATCAGTGCACCTCACTGTTGCAGTAGTTCGCTACTCGGTGAAACACAGTGAGCGGGCTCGCGAGGGCGTTTGTTCAACTTATCTCGCCGACAGATCTGATGCCAAAATTTCTGTTTTTGTCCATGCGGCAAAACATTTCCGCGTTCCTGAGAACACCGATGCCCCTGTCATTATGGTGGGTCCCGGTACAGGAATTGCCCCCTTCCGCGCATTCCTCCAGGAAAGGGCTGCCACTGGAGCCAAAGGCCCTAACTGGGTCTTCTTCGGCGAGCAAAAATCCACCTCTGATTTTTTCTACAAGGAGGAATTTGAAGCCGCTCAGACCAGCGGTGTATTGACGAAATTCACCACGGCTTTCTCCCGTGACCAGCAGGAGAAGATCTACGTCCAGCACCGCATGCTGGAACACGGAGCAGAAATTTACAATTGGCTCGAAAAAGGAGCTTACTTTTACGTGTGCGGTGATGCCAAAAATATGGCGAAAGATGTCGACGCTGCCCTGCACAAGATCGTCGAGACTCACGCTGGCATGACTCCTGAGCAGGCGAAGGATTACATCGACGCAATCAAAAAAGAAAAACGCTATCGGAAGGACGTCTACTGATGGCAGGCAGAAGAAGCCTTAAATGGATCCTCCTTGGGGCAGGTGCTCTGACTATGCTTCTCAAAGTGGTTCTGTTGATGCGCTTCGACCAGTCGCGAAAATTTCCGATGGATCCCACGGACAACCCATGATCGACACCCCTAAGCACGTCCACTTTCTGGGTGTCTGCGGCACAGCCATGGGTTCTGTTGCCGCAGCCATGCGGGATAGTGGTTATGTTGTAACCGGGCAGGACGACAACGTCTACCCCCCCATGTCCACCTTCCTTGAAGCCAAGGGGATCCCTGTCACCAAAGGATTCCACCCGGAGGACATCCCCGCAGCGGATCTTATCGTCATCGGCAATGCCTTGTCCCGGGGCAATCCGACTGTCGAGTCTGTACTGAACCGTAAACAGCTCTACCTATCGCTTCCCGAGACACTCAAACACTTCTTCCTGCGGGGCAGGAGCAATCTGGTTGTCACTGGAACCCACGGCAAAACAACCACCACTTCCATGCTCGCCTGGATTTTTGAATCCGCCGGCATGGCTCCTGGTTATCTCATTGGCGGAATCCCTGCAAACCTCGGTCAGGGTGCCTGCCTTCGCGATTCGAAATATTTTATTATAGAGGGTGATGAATACGATACAGCGTTTTTCGACAAGCGCTCAAAGTTCGTTCATTACCTTCCTGAACTTGTTGTGGTGAACAACATCGAGTTTGACCATGCGGATATCTACAACTCGCTAGAGGAAATCAAAACAAGCTTCCAACGATTATTGAATATCGTCCCTTCCAAAGGTCTCGTGTTGATCAACGGAGATGATGAAAATTCCCGCGATGTCGCCCACAAATGTCCGGCTCCTGTTATAGAAGTGGGCTTTTCGGAGCACTGTAAAAACCGGATCGAAAACGTCTCCCACACACCGGAGGGTTGTTCATTTGATCTCCTTGGAAGCCGACTCAGCATCCCCATGTCGGGAGACTTCAATATCCGCAACGCTGCAATGGCCGCCTCTGCGGCTGCCCACTACGGAATCCCGATAGAAAAAATATCGGCGGCATTGGCCTCCTTCCAAGGCATCCGGCGCAGACAGGAAATTCGCGGCACCGTTCGCGGCATCACCATTATTGACGACTTTGGCCACCACCCCACCGCCATTCGGGAAACCCTCTCCGGCCTGCGCAAGAAATTTGGTTCTGTAAAACTTTGGGCGGTCTTTGAACCCCGATCGAACACCACCCGCCGCGCGGTCTTTCAACACGACCTTCCCGCTGCATTTTCAATGGCCGATGGAGTCATGATCTCGCGCGTTGCCCGCCTTGAACAACTCGCCCCGGAAGAACGGCTAGACCCCGAACGCGTTATTGCCGATATTGCCGCCACTGGAAAACCGGCTTACTACGAAGACACTGCGGATGATATTGTTCAACGCCTCAAACCCCTCGCCAATGATGGCGACGTGGTCATTGTCTTCAGCAATGGTGGCTTCGATGGAATTCACCAAAAACTCCTCGAGCAACTTTAAAAAAAGCTCCCCTCACCCAAGCGGATACTTCCGACCCGGCTCAGGCAATAACACCTCCGCACCAGGGAGATCCTTGAAGATAGACAGCTGAAACCACTCAAGAGCCGGCTTATCTCCGTGGACAAGGACGATCTGCGAAGGTTTCAACAACTTGGCGTAGTTTCTCAAGGTCTCACGGGTCGCGTGGGCGCTGAACTGAAACTCCTCGACTCGGCAACGCAGCGGAATTGCCGGATGCTTCTTGTCTAGCATCACTTCGTCCCCTGGCAAAGCGCGGCGCACGCGTGCCGAAGGCGAATCAGGATCAGAATAGCCAACAAAAAACATGTTCTGCTCAGGATCTCCTAGCACCCGCCGGGCAAAAATATTTGACAGGGTGTGCTCGGTCATCATCCCGCTTGAAATCGCATAAATGCTCTTCTTCTTGGGAACCGCTGTTAAAATTTCACGACCGGAGAGAATATAGGGAGCCATCTCCTGGAGGAGTTGCAACTCCGGGTAGTTACGACGCGAAAACCCTGCCAACTTGTCATAGATAGTTGTGATTTTGACGCTCAGCCCGCCAATATAAACTGGCACATGTCCGATCTCCCCACGCAGGCGCATTTTCCAGAGTATCGCCAGCACCTCTTGTGTCTTGCCAAGCGCAAATACCGGGATCGTTAAAGATCCACCGGACTCCATTACCCCGCGCACAGCTCGGCAGAACCTCTCTTCCTCTCTGGCTCGAGTAAAGGCCAGAGGAGTGGGAGAGTCGCCCCGCGTTGTTTCCATGATCAACACATCCACACCCTCGCTCGGAAAATCGGCGCCGGTCATGATCGCCTGATCCTCAAAATTCACATCGCCGGTGTAAAATACAGAGCGCCCCTGATAGCGGATTAACACCCCAGCCGATCCAAGGATATGGCCTGCATGGTAAAACTCAAAAGTCACCTCATTGTCATCCTCGCAGGGTTCGCCAAGCAGGTTCAACCGTCGCCGGAGCGCGCAACTTACCCATGACTGGCGGCATAACTCCACTCCACGATGCGTGAACAACGGATACTCCATAAGACCGAGCTCCTCCCGCTGTCGCGTCATTACGTTTACAGAATTGTGGAGCATGATCTCGGAAATCTGCGCCGTATCCTCAGTTAGAAAAACCGGGCACCTCTGCTCTCGACGCGTCAATGCTGGCAACGAGCCGATGTGGTCTTGATGGGCATGGGTGACAATAATTGCATCTACCTCGCCCACAGGAACCGTTGAAAAGTCAGGTGTCGAGCCAAGGCCGTCGATCTTCGGGTCTGCTCCGGCATCAAGGATGATATTTTTGCCTCCGATTTTGAGACAGTATGAGTTCGAGCCGATACCAAGGTGGCGTGTGAGGTTGATGAATTCCATGCTAATGAATGCCCAAGTCTATAACCGTAATTTTAGCATGGAATTTATAGTCGGCCTTCGTCGGCGTCTATGTAATCAAACATCGTTAGAATATCATCGCGCTCGGAAAACCCGCTTTCCTGCTTTCGGCGGGACAAGGTCACGGCAAGATCATCCCTCCACCCCCGCGTGATCATAAATCCATTCCAAACCTCAATTTGCTCATCCGTCGGACGAACACCCAGGGCAAAGCTCCACTCAAGAATCCCGGCATCATCTCCACCTGCACGAACACGATCCGCCAATGCTTCATACTCCAAGCCAAGAAATGAGACCATTCGCTGATCAAATCCCTTGCCAAGATTCGCATGCAAATCCGGATGGAGCTCACCTGCGGCCATTAACCTGATTTTGTCGATTATTCTTCCGAAATAAACAATTCCACCGACAGATTCCTTTGGTGATCGCGGGTACTTCATGCGGGCAGACTCTGTAGAATCGAACCCCGTGGTGCAATAAGTATACGGGTCTTAGTTTTGCATTGGAAAACAGTCGGCACCCAACTCAAATAAAAAATCACTTCCTATGCATTCTAATCCACTAGAGCAACCTGCCCGTCCGTTCTGGGCGGCATTCGGTCCCGGACTCCTTTTTGCGGGGGCAGCTGTTGGTGTTTCCCATTTGGTGCAGTCCACCCGGGCTGGTGCCTCCTACGGCCTTTCGATGCTTCTCATCGTCTTTCTGGCAAATGCGGTAAAGTTTCCCTCCTTCCGCTTTGCCCCCCATTTTGCAGCTGTCACCGGTCACTCGCTACTCAACTCATACCGGCGCCAAGGCCGGTGGACACTCATTGTTTTTTCTCTTCTGACATTTGGCACCATGTTCACCGTCACAGCGGTCGTAACTTTGGTAACAGCCGGTGTTGCAATCGCTGTCTTCGGATTGGAAGGGCCTCTGACATGGCTTGCCGGCCCTCACAACAATCTTCTCGCGGCATCCTCTCTACTCATTGGCTCATCTGCTGTTCTTCTTTTCATCGGTGGATACAAATGGCTCGACCGCTTCATGAAGTTGGTCATGCCTCTTCTGACGATATCAACCTTTGCGGCGACTGCATTGGCTCTGGGGCGCATTGATTGGTCGTTTTCCGCATTTCTTCCAATTGGCCTGCTCGACGACCCGGCGGCTATTCTTTTCATGGTTGCCTTAATCGGTTGGATGCCATCCCCCATCGACATCTCGGTTTGGAGTTCGCTCTGGACGGTGGCCCGCGCAAAGCAACAACACACTTCAGGCAACCTCCGCTCCGCTCTGGCAGATTTCGATGCCGGATACATTATCACTCTCGTACTAGGGCTTGCATTTGTGCTTATGGGCACCGGACTCATGTATGGAAGCGGGATCACCTTCGAAAATAATGCGGCAAAATTCGCAGAGCAGGTTATCGATCTTTACACTAGAACTCTTGGCGATTGGTTTCGACCGCTGATCGGTGGAACAGCATTTCTCGTTATGCTATCCACCACTGTCACAGTAATTGACGCCTTCCCTCGCGTCCTGGCGGCACTACTTGAACAACTCCGTATCGCCTTTGCCAGGACGGCGTCCGATCAAACCGCGGCTCCTGGAGAAGGGGCTCGAATTGCCTACCGAGTTTCCTTTGCAATTCTAGCGGCAGGTTCGCTGGCCATTCTCGCGTGGGGCATGTCGAGCTTCACGGCATTGGTTGATCTAGCGACAACCCTTTCATTTGTGACAGCTCCGGCGCTTTCATTCTTCAACCACCGCGCAGTTTTTGGAGATGAAATACCCAGCAATCTTCACCCTGGCAACACCATGCGCCTTTGGAGCCAAGGGGCCATTGTCCTTCAAACAGCCTTTGCCATGTACTTCTTCTGGATCAAATTCGCCCACCCTCTCCTGGGCTGAAGGATTGCGGTCAAATAATGCGCGTGCCATCGTGCCAATCATGACCCCGATTCGCATCTCATCGATCCTAGGATTTCTTGCTGTTGCCATGGGAGCGTTTGGCGCCCACATGCTGAAATCTGTTCTTGAAGCAAACGATACTGCTTCCATCTGGCAAACAGCCGTCTTCTACCACCTCACCCACTCGATAGCCGGACTTTGGGTTGCAGGAAAAAGCCCCCTTGTCTTCAGCCTTTGGACCTCCGGAATCCTTATTTTTTCAGGAACCCTATATGTCCTTGCCATAACGAATATTCGCTGGCTCGGCGCTATTACCCCGATCGGCGGCCTGCTCCTCATTGCAGGTTGGGCTGTTCTAATTGCGAAACCTCCCCGCTCCTGAAAGAATCAACCGGGCTTAAAGACTTACCCGATGGTCCATCGCTGTCGTTGATCCCCACCGCAGACTCCCTTGGATTGCTGCCGTGATATACCGCTTGGCGATTCCGACAGCCTCCGACAACCCCTTTCCCTTCGCCAATTCCGTGGCAATCGCTGCGGAGTAGGTGCATCCGGTCCCATGGGCATCGATTCCTTGGCAAAATGGCGCAGAAAAATCCTCGATTCCATTTTGCGTAACCAACAGGTCGGTGGCCAAGCGACTTTTTAGATGCCCTCCCTTCAACAAAAACGCACACCCATATGTTTCCACAAGCATTGTTCCAGCTTTCCTCATCCCATCAAGATCGCGGCATGCCATGCCCGAAAGAATCCTCAACTCGTCCAAGTTCGGAGTAACCAATGTGGCAAGCGGAAACAAGCGCTTGCGATAGGCTGTGATTGCTCCGGGTTTTAACAATGAATCTCCGCTGGAGGCCACCATCACCGGATCGACCACCAAGGGCACTCCACGAGCGATCTCAGACAAAACATCAACCACTGCAGAGATGATTGCCGTTGAAAAAAGCATCCCGGTTTTCACTGCTTTCACGGGAAATGCGTCGAAGCTCAGCCTAACTTGTTGGGAAACCAACCCGGGACGTGCGACTTGAATCGCCTCAACCCTCCCTGGCACCTCGGCCACCAGGCACGTGACAGCCGTTTGCCCATACCCTCCGAGTGCTGTGATTGTCTTCAAATCCGCCTGCGCGCCTGCTCCGCAGGAATTGTCAGAACCTGCAATTGTCAGCACTACCGGGGGCTTGATTGTGGAGGCTGACCCACTCATCGGAAGGGAGTGCAAGTGATAAAAACCTCTCTCCAAAAGACACGGGGCAAACTTGCAATCATGGGCGGCACTCTGTAGTCCTTTCTGCCTCCTCGGGCAACCCTTTCATCAATTATCATGATCCAATTTCTAAGAAAAAATCAACGCGGCTTTATGCTGGTAGTCGCATTCCTGACCATTGTTGCATTTGCCTTTCTATACAACACCACCCAACTTGATGAACTGGCCAACGTCCGCAACCCGACTATTTACGGCAAGAATCTGACTCAGTTGTCGATCGACAGGCAGATCAAAAATTACCAACTCACCATGGCCTTGGGCCAATACGACCTGCTCCAAAAACTGGGCGGGACAGCATCGGATCCCGATCAAGCACTCAATGATTACGTTTGGAACCTCCTCGTTCTACGCCACGAGGCGGACACACTCGGAGTCGATCCCACCGACAACCAGGTTGCTGACAGCATCAAGTCTTTGCAGGTCTTCCAAACAAGTGGGCAATTCGACCCAATCAAATACAGCCAATTCGTCTCCGAACAATTGGCTCCCCGTGGCTTCAACGAACGTCAACTTGAGGAGGTCATGCGTGACAGCCTTCGCGTGGAAAGACTCTCACTCATCGTGACATCCCCAGCAGCCGTGGGTGAAAATGAGATAGCCAACGCCGCCAAGATATTCCAACCCATCACCGCCAATTACATCAGGTTCGATCGCGATCTGGCCGGCAAAGGGATTGAAATATCCGCTGATGAGATCTCTTTTTTTCACAAAGAAAATCAAGCCTCTCTGCAGTCCAATGAGACACGTGATATCTTGGTTGCCGAATTTTCGCTGCCTGTAGGGGAACCTCTCAAAGGAAAAGCCCGGGTGGAAGCCTTGCAGAAACTTGCCGAGTCCGCCACGCGCGCCATCGACGCTCTTGAAGGTGGAACCACCTCGCTCGAGACTGTGGCTAAATCAATTCCTGACTCAGGGTTGCGCACGTTTAAAGGCATGACGCGTTCTGGCGAGATAGACTTCAATGACTCCCTTGCCACCATTTCACAAGAGGACATCCGCACCCTCGCCTCGGCTGCCTATGCTCTCCCAAAAGAAGGGAATTTCTCGGACATCATCCAAATTGGGGACACTTTCCAAATCGTTCAACTTACCAAAATCAACGAAGCCCGCCCGCTTACTCTCGAGGAGGCAACACCTCGCATTCGCACGGCCTTACTTTCCCAGAAGGCCGCACAGCAATTCTCTGCCTCATCGGGGGCAGCCTACAATGCGATCAAAACCGCCCTTGCCAATGGCAAGTCACTTCAGGAAGCCGCGGCATCACAAAACCTCAGTGTCTTGCCGTTGACCAATGTCGTCCCGGCCGGGGAATCAACCTCGCAGGAGCAACGCCTCCTCTCAGCGTCGACACTGATCCTGAAGGACGGCGAACTCTCCCCGCTGGAGCAGGCTCCTTGGGGCTCATTTACCATTCAACTCGTCTCACGCGGCAAGGCATCCGAGGATCTGGAAAAGCAAAATGATACGATTCGCGAAGACATCCTGGCTGGTAAACGGGATCTTCTCTTTCAAGAGTGGCTCCGCACCAGCCGCGAGGCTGCACGCATCACCACGCCGTCCACCCCGCAGGGATGAGCGAGCAGATTTCCGAAATCTTCGACAACGCCACGGGTGATATTGCCCTGGGAGATCTCGATGCCGCCGTTGCGAAATACCGCGAATGCGTGGCCCTTGATCCTGAATTCTTCGATGGGTGGCATGCGCTGGGAATGGCCCTCATGAAAAGCGGCCACTACACCGAGGCCGTAGAAGCTGGCCTGCGGGCCGTGCGCCTCCGTCCGCAGGATCAACTTGCATGGTCCAGCCTCTCGCTCTTCCATGTGCGCAACAATCAAATTCCCGATGCGGAAGCTGCGGGTGCCAAGGCACGCATTCTCTCCTGGGGCGGCAAGATCAAAACCGATTTCGACTCACCGGCAGACACCACTACACAATGAGCCAGACCTTCTTCATCACCACAGCGATCGACTACACAAACGGCGCTCCGCATATCGGCCATGCCTATGAAAAGGTTCTTGCTGACGCCATCGCCCGCCACAAACGTCTCCATGGCAGCAATGTATTCTTCCTCACCGGGGTCGATCAACACGGTCAAAAAGTCCAGCAATCCGCTCAAAAACTCGGGGTGGAACCCTCGCGCTTCGTCGAGGACATCACCTCCCGATTTCTTTCCCTTTGGGAAAAACTCGATATTTCCTATGATGCTTGGGCAGCAACCACCGAGGATATCCACAAACGTTGCGTCCAAGGCATTCTCCAGCGCCTTTGGGATGAGGGAAAGATCTACAAGGCCGTCCAGAGCGGCCACTACAGTGTCCGCCAAGAGCAGTTCCTCACCGAAAAAGAACGTGGACCCGATGGCAACTTTGGCGAGGAATGGGGCGAGGTCGTTGAAATCCAAGAGGAGAATTACTTTTTCAAGCTCGCCGAACATCGTGACTGGCTCCTAGCCCTCATCGAAAAGCGTTCACAATCCGGTAACTCGATGGTTCTTCCAGAATTCCGCACTGCGGAACTTCGCAATGCCGTTGAGAGGATCTCCGGCGACCTCTGTATTTCCCGCCCGAAATCACGCCTCACTTGGGGCATCGAACTTCCGTTCGACACCGAATTTGTCACCTATGTGTGGTTCGATGCTCTCTCAAACTACGTCAGCTTTGCAGGCTACGATGCCACACCGGGGGCGGATCTTTCGACCTTCAAGAGCCGCTGGCCCGCCCTCCATGTCATCGGAAAGGACATCCTTGCACCGCCCCACGGCATCTACTGGACCATCATGCTCCACGCCCTTGGATTTGCCGATGAAGACATCCCCAGCTTTCTTGTTCACGGATGGTGGAACATCGCCGGGGCGAAGATGAGCAAGAGCCTAGGAAATAGCGTGGACCCCTCGGCCCTTGCCGACCATTACGGCTCGGCCGCCCTCCGGTACTACCTTCTCACAGACATAAATACGGGACGTGATGCGGACTTCAGCACAGACCGCTTGGAGCAACGCTACAATGCCGAACTCGCCAACAGCCTTGGCAACCTCCTCAACCGATCCCTGAGTATGGCCAAGCGGTACCGTGAGAGCCGACTGCGGCGCATGGATTCGCCGCTCGCCGCCGTGGCTGCTGAAAAGATTGCCGCCTATGACTCGGCCATGGCCTCCTATCAGGTTCAAGCTGCCGTGGAGCATGTCATGGAATTTGTTACCCGTTGCAATGCCTACGTGGAGGAAACAGCCCCGTGGAAACTAGCCAAAGACCCCACCCAAGCGGATAAACTCGATGAGGTGCTCTACACCCTTGCCGAATCCCTGCGTATCATCTCAATCCTGATGTCACCGATCCTGGCCAAGGAATCCCAAGCAATCCGAGCCCAACTTCAATGGAATGGCGACGCAACCATGGATAATACTATCTGGGGTTTATTGCCAGACGGCCATGAACTCGGATGCCCCGTGCCCCTATTTCCACGCATCGAATCTCCCGCCACGTGAATAGACCTCTTCAGGACTGGCTTGAGTTCGCCGGCCTGAGTGCCGTCGCTGTAATCGTCCGCAATCTCGCGTTCGAACAACTCCGCCCGATTGCCGACACAATCGGCTCGATCGCCTATTGGCTGGATCGCCGAGGACGCGCAACTGCCCTAGCAAACCTTGAAGCGGCCTTCCCCGAAAAATTTTCGCGATCCCGCAAACACTGGATCGCACGTGGGTCGTACCGCACTTTCGCTCGGACCATGTTGGAACTATTCTGGGCGCCCAACATCACTGAGGAATTTGTGGATCAGCAGATTGTTTTTTCTGGATTGGAACACGACCCCTGCCATGGGGACACTCCGTGTGCGACAATCTATTGCTGCATACACTACGGAAACTTTGAGTGGCTCTCCCTTGTCATCGCCTACTCGATCACCCGCATGCCGGTCATCGCCCAGAAATTCCGGAACCCCCATCTAGGCCCCTTGTTCGATAGCCTCCGCTCAAGCACCGGAAATCAAATCATCCCGCAGGAACGGGCCATGCTGAAAATGCTTAAACACCTCAAGGCGGGCGGTAAGTTTGGCTTGCTCATTGACCTGAATATCGATCCGAGGGAGGGCGGGGTGCCGCTCAATACATTTGACGGGCTCATCGCAAGTGTCACCCCTGCCCATGTCGCCTTGGCCCAGCGGACTGGAGCATCAATCGTCCCCGTGGAATGCCTCCCCCTCCCCGATGGACGCTACAACATCGTTCATCACCCGCCCATCGAGTGCCCTTCGGATGCCACGCTTACCACACTTGCCCAAAAGTGTTGGGATTCCTTGGAGCCCGGAATCAAAGCCCACCCGGAGTGTTGGCTTTGGCCCTACAAGCATTGGCGGTACAAACCCCGCTCCGGCGCCGACCGGTATCCTCCCTATGCCAATCACAACAACAGGTTCGATTCCCTGATCGCCCCTGATTAAATTGTTGGAACTACCTCTCAAGTAATGGCTTCAACACTTTTTTTAATTCCTCCCGCGCCCGAAAAATCAAACTCTTCACCGCTGGCAGCGTGATTCCCAGAATTGCAGCAATTTCTTCATAGGGGAGATCCTCATACCGCCGCAAAACCAAGGCCATCCTCTGCATCTCAGGCAAATCAGCGATCGCCTGGCTTATCGCATCCTGGACCTCCCGTTCGCTCAATGCTCCGGATCCATCAACCGACCGAGCATCAACAAACTCACGTGTGACCCCTGCTTCATTCTCCATTGAAGACCATTTCACCTTTCCGCGACGTTTGATCTCGTTGAACACCAAATTGCGGGCGATCGTCATCAACCATGTTGTGAACTTCGCCTCAGGCCTGTAACGATCGGCACTCCGCCAGGCTCTCACAAAAACTTGTTGTGCGATATCCTCCGCCCCCTCGAACCCTCCGAGCATCCTTCCCACTGTGCCAATCACCAACGCCTGATGGCGCTCAATTAGAATCTCAAAAGCTCTTTCATTTCCCTCCCCGGCGAGGCGCATCAATTCAAAATCCGCGATCTCAAACAGGGGGGCGTCCATCAGCAATCAGCCTCCAGTGATCGGGAAGCCAATCGGCAACGAAACAAATTAAAAGAACCCCCGAACTCTGCATGCACCCTTGCCTCCAGCCCTTGCACATCATTTTCCAAAAATGCGATCATCGTCGAGCCGGAGCCTGACATCATCGCCGCTTGTACCCCCGCTTGCTCGATCAACCAATGCTTCAGCACGGGCAATATCAGATACTTAGAAAATACAGGCCCCTCCAAATCATTCTTCAACTCAATTGAGCAGAGCGAACCACTGGAAGTTGCTGGAACTGCGCTCTCCGATCGGGCTGCCCACGCATTGTAGGCCCAGACTGTTGGAACCGGGAACGGCGGTTTGACCAAGAGTAATTCCAAATTTGGCAACTTTTCCTTTAGCGGTTCGACGATCTCCCCCCGCCCACGGCACCACGCCGGCACCCCACGCACAAAAAACGGCACATCAGAACCCAATCCCGCCGCCACCTCCTCAAGCTCCTCCAAGGTCAGCCCGGCACCAGCCAAGCGATTCAACCCGAGCAATACTGCGGCGGCATCGCTACTCCCCCCGCCAAGACCGGCACCATGAGGAATCCTCTTTTTTAAATGCACACAAACCCCGCCAGAAAAACCTGTTCTGTTCCTGAACGAATCAACAGCTCGGCACACAAGATTCGTGCCATCCAATGGCAAAGACGCATCACTGCAAGAGAAATCCAACCCGGAGAGGCCGCACAATCGGATCTCCAAGATATCACTCAATGTCACCGGTGACATGAGTGTCTCGACGGCATGAAATCCATCCGCCCGTTTCCCTTGAACCCGTAGCACAAGGTTGACTTTGGCAGGAGCGTCTATTGTCATGCGATACCGATCTATCCGCGAATGAACCAGTCCGCCAAAGAAAAAATCATCATCGCCATTGACACTCCAGATGCCAAATCTGCCAAATGTCTTGTCGAACCCCTCGCTGGAGAGGGGTGCCTGTTCAAAATCGGCCTCCAACTCTTTACAGCCGAAGGGCCCTCGATTGTGCGCGACCTTCAATCTCTCGGCGCCCGCATTTTTCTCGACCTTAAATTCCACGATATTCCAAATACAGCTCGCGAGGCTGTTCGGTCGGCAGTCCGACTAGGAGTCGACATGACCACCATCCACCTCTGCGGGGCCCCGGCCATGGTACAGGAATCCGTTCAGGCCGCGATGGAGTCCAAGACTCTTGTGCTCGGCGTTACCGTGCTGACAAGCATGGACTCGGAATCACTTCAATCCATTGGGATTCAATCCAACCCGGAAAATCAAGTCCTTCGCCTTGCTGAAATGGGTGTGGCGAACGGCCTCCGTGGCGTTGTTGCTAGCCCGCTAGAAATAGCCCCTCTTCGCAAGATGTTTGGTCCTGGTCTTACCATCGTAACTCCTGGAGTCCGGCCCGCAGGAAGCGACCTAGGAGATCAAAAACGCGTCATGTCTCCTGCAGAAGCGATTCGCGCGGGCGCAGACTACCTTGTTATCGGACGCCCGGTCACTAAAGCCCCCAATCCTCTCGCCGCTCTCCGCAGTATTGCTTCTGAAATTGAATCTGCCCGGTGACCGAAGAGAACCATCCCAACAGCCTTCCTAAAGATTTCCCCCCAAATCTCCTCCACAGCCTCGCCCTTGTTGCCGGCGCGGCACTGGTTGGTTCTCTGACCAGTCTCGTTGGGGTGGCTTTTCTGAGCCTTCTCTCCCAGGGAAACGCCCTCCGCCAATCCCTTGTCGTCACCATGAGGGACTGGCCGCCGGGGATAGGACTGGCGGCACTCATGTTCGGGACTGCCGGATGCGCACTCCTCGGCGCGTATCTGGTGAAACGCTTCGCTCCAAATGCTGCAGGAAGTGGCGTTCCCGATGTGGAGCGCATCCTGCGCGGCACTGAAACGCCGAACCATGCTTTTGTCCTTCCTGTCAAATTCCTCGGCGGCCTTGTGGCCCTCTCCTCGGGTCTCGTCCTTGGGCGTGAAGGTCCGCTTGTTCAAATGGGTTCGGTGATCGGTGAGCGTGTTGGCCGCCTTTTCCATTTCCTGCCAACCGCCTGGAAATCACTCATGGCGGCAGGCGCTGGAGCAGGCCTCTGCACCGCTTTCAATGCCCCCGTTGGCGGCACCATCTTCATTCTTGAAGAGGTTCTTCGCAAAGTCACCCCCATCGGCTTTGTCCTTGCTGCCACAGCAGCGTCCACAGCCGCACTTGTTCAACGTGGAGTCTTCGGCATGGGACAGGAGTATAAAATTACGGCAATTGTCGCCGCTGGCTCTCCGTTCATTCTTCCCGCTTTTGCCTGCTTTGGACTTCTCGTTGGATTCCTCGGGGTCGCCTACAATAAATTTCTGCTCTCCCTTGTTGCCAGCAGAGGGCCCGTGCAACGCATCCCGTTTTTCTCTAGAGCCCTTCTAATCGGGCTTGCCGTGGGCGCCGTCGCTTGGTTCCTGCCCCTAGATGTCGGTGGAGGGGATGATGTCACCCAGCGTGTTCTCGCAGGGCAAGGCGGCATCATTCTTTTACTCACCATTGCCCTTGCCCGCTTTTTTCTCGGTCCCTTGAGCTACGTATCGGGCACTCCCGGTGGACTCTTTGCTCCCATCGTCACCTTGGGTGCTCTTATTGGAGCCTCTTTCGGCACCCTCCTCCACTCCCTTGCTCCAGACATCTTTCCTGCCCCTCTGGCCTTTGCGGTGGCCGGCATGGCTGCGTTCTTTACCGCAAGCATCCGCGCTCCACTTACTGGAATTGTCATCTGCCTCGAAATGACTTCCTGCTTTGAGCTTTTCTTGCCGATGCTCGCGACTTGCCTCGGGGCGTATTTCATTCCCACGCTCCTGCGGAACGACCCTATTTACGACGCGCTTGCCAATTCACGCTGAGCCCCCGTCTTGACGCCGCACACTCACAACGTTTAATTCCGCAACCGATGTTCATTCCACGCCTGACAATCCTTGCCGCATGTTTTGCTTCCGTCCTTGCCGGTTGCGTGAATTACGACACCAGGCTTACGGATCGCAATACCGCCTATTTGGGGACCGATGGATCCATCATTTCCCGCTCCAGCAGCTCAACGATGGCCGATGCGAATTCCTACTGGGACGGAGAAGGAGTCAATGGCACCCCGAGCATCGTTATCAAGCTATCTGAGCAGCAAGCCATGTTCTACAAAGGCCCAAAACTCGTGGGCATTTCAGCTATCTCCAGTGGACGCGAGGGGCATGGCACACCAACTGGCCGCTATAAAATCACCCAGAAAAACAAGGCTCACGTCTCAAACCTCTATGGTGACTACGTCAATGCCCAGGGCGATGTTCTTGTTCGAGATGTGACATATCAAAAAGATCCCATGCCGGCAGGCTCACGTTTTGCCGGATCCCCCATGCCTTACTTCATGCGTCTCGGCCCCACCGCCGTAGGCATGCACCAAGGCTTCCTTCCTGGTGTCCCAGACAGCCACGGATGCATCCGCATGCCCGAACGCATGGTTAAGATTTTCTTTGAACACGCCCCATCGGGCACCCCAGTCACAATCATCGACTAACGTCTTTCACCTCATTCTCTCCCCCTCCCATGGCCAACGGCCATTGACCTCCATTTCGAGCGAAAAGCTTAGGAACGTGCGAATCAGAACGATTGCCGCCAGGATTCCGACATTTTCCGCCGTTGGAGCGATCGCCACGGTTCGGATGATATCACCCGCAACCAACAACTCCAACCCCAGCAGCACAGCCCTGCCCACGTCTCTTCGGCAGTTTGCATAGCGACTCCCCTCGCTCCTTGAAACTGCCCGCCAGAGCGCCATCAAAATTCCCCCGACAATCACAGCCACCCCGCACCCGCCCACAGTCAACCCCACCGTCTCGAGCACCCCCTGATACCCATCGCTCATCGTCGATCCTCGCTACTTTCACCACCCTCCAACTCCTCAACATGAAAAACCCGCAGCACATGCTGGAGCATCGGGGTGAGCAAAATCCCGCTCGCCGTGACAAATGCGAGCCCTGAAAACAAGGCGTAAAAGGATGCGAACAACTTGGCCGCATTGCTGTTCAACTCCCCGACCGGACCCATGCCTGTTAAAATCATCGATGCGTTCAGTACAGCCTCGATCCAATCCAACCCGGCCACAAACCTATAGCCAAATACCCCGAGCCCAAGCGAACCGAGTATCAATCCCCCGGCGACCAACACACCCCGGGCGAACCTCCCGAAAAAAATCCTTCGATGCTTCAAATGAAGCGAATTCCGATTTTTGTTTCCCATGACATTCTAAAAAATCAAATGCCACCCCCCCGGCGTAAGAAGGTAATCACCCCATAGAATAAATTAAGGTGGCTCCTGAGGTAGGATTCGAACCTACGACCAATCGGTTAACAGCCGACCGCTCTACCACTGAGCTACTCAGGATCGAGAAAGGCCGTGAAATACACCCCAAATTGCGTCCGCCTTCAAGGTCTAATTTAGTTTTTAATAGGCAGCCCGCAAGTAGTCCCTCAGACAAGCGCCGCCCAAGCCTTGAAAAATTCCCTCGCGGAGGCCTCCAAGCGCGGCAACACATTTCCTGCATCCCTTATCAAGGCCTCTGCGTCCAAACCCTCCCCGTGGAACCACTCCTCTTCATCTCGAACCAATTCCTCGAACAAAGCGGCAGTCATTTCGGGGTGAAACTGAAAGCCGTAGACATTCCTCCCGATGCGGAACATCTGATTCGGCGTCATTACGCTTGATGCCAAATGCACAGCTCCAGCTGGCAGCTCAAAAATATCGCCATGCCAATGCGCCGCCCCGAAACACTTGGGAAATAGGTTTGCCAAGGGGTCGGTTGCCGCATTCTCCGTCAGTGTCACCGAATAAAACCCGATCTCTTTTTTTTCAGCGCGGCGCACATCACCCCCCGACGCGCGCGCGATCAGTTGCCCACCGAGGCACAGCCCCAAGACCGGCTTGGCAACTTGTACGGCCTGGCGAATAACTCGACACTCGTCCTCCAAATAAGGGTAACGCTCCACATCCCACACGCTCTGACCGCCTCCGCCAAAGACGAACCCATCAAACTCATCCGCTTGGATATTGAGGCGCCTTTCCACATAGGGGTGTGCCACCTCCAAGAATAATCCATTTTCTGCAAGCACATCCCCAAGCAGGCCGGGCTTGTCGACCTCCCCATGCTGAACAAATACGACCCTTTTCATCTGCCCTACTCCAGCAAAGCGAACGCCCATTCCCAATCTAAAATCCCGAGCCATCTCAAATTCGTGAGAAGTCGAAGGATTTCAGCATTGCCAAAAACGCGCGATCTGCGAGACACTCTGGCACTTCGTCGACCCGGGAATCCGGGTGACTGCTCCATCAAATAAATGCCTCAAAAATCTAGATCCATGACGAGTGCCACCGATGACGATGTCGCTGTAGACCCTGCGGACTTCGCGCAAGCCCCTGTCAACGCCATCCTCACCCCTCAGCAAAAAATCCATTTCCTCAAGGAAATGCTCCGGATCAGGCGCTTTGAACAGACGGCATTAAAATATTACAATCAGGGGCTTATGGGAGGATTCCTCCACCTCTATATCGGGCAGGAATCAGTCGCCGTCGGCACCATTTCCCTCATGGGAAAAAATGACCATGTAATCACCGCCTATCGTGATCACGGACATGCTATTGCCGTTGGCATGGGAATGAATGAATGCATGGCCGAACTTTTTGGCAAGGCAACCGGATGTTCCCGAGGCAAGGGCGGATCGATGCATTATTTCGCGCCTGACAAGAACTATTGGGGTGGCCATGGGATCGTCGGCGGGCAGACACCGCTCGGTCTCGGACTCGCTTACGCCCTTAAATACCAGAATAAAAAAGGGGCTGCCCTATGCTTCATGGGCGATGGCGCGGTGAACCAAGGAGCCTACCACGAATCCCTGAACCTTGCCGCCCTCTGGAAACTTCCTGTCGTCTACATCATTGAGAACAACAAATACTCGATGGGAACCACACTGGAGCGCTCCTCCGCCATGAGAAATTGCCTTGCCGAACGCGCTGATGGCTACGGCATTGTTTGGGATATTGCGAATGGCGAGGATCTCTATGAAGTCCGTGCCAAAACTGACACGGCCATGCGTCGTGCCCACGAGCACTCGCTTCCCACAGTACTTGAGATCGATACCTATCGCTACTACGGCCACTCTGTCGCCGATGCGAACGCCAAGAAATACCGCGCCCCTGAGGAAATCGACCGCTACAAAATCCACCACGATCCGATCCGCCTATGGCGCAAACGCCTCATCGACGAGGGGGTCATCAATGAGGAGAAGATCGAAGCTATCGATGACAAAATCAAGGAGGAGGCGGCATTTGCAGCCCAATTCGCGATCGACAGCCCAGTTCCCGCCCCCGCCTCGATATTCGAGGATGTTTACTGGGAAGTGGACAATCAAACCGACGCCGGCATGACCGGACGTCACTTCTTCGGAGACTAACAGACTCGGGCAACCCGTTCTGTTTCTCGATCCGAACGGCATTTCCAAAACGCCACACCTTTAAAACATGCCACTGACAACCTATCGCAAAGCCATCAACGACGCACTCGCAGAGGAAATCATCCGTGATGAAAACGTCGTCATCATGGGAGAGGAGGTCGCCCAATACAATGGCGCCTACAAGGTCACCGAAGGTCTCTGGAAACGCTTTGGCGACAAACGCGTGGTCGATACGCCGATCAGTGAATCTGGCTTTATCGGCATGGGCATCGGAGCCTCGATGCTGGGCATTCGTCCAGTCATGGAGCTTATGTTCTGGAGCTTCGCCTACGTCGCCTGGGACCAAATCATCAACAATGCAGGCCAGGTCCGCTACATGAGCGGTGGCCTTATCAATTGTCCGATTGTTATCCGAGGTCCCGCCAACGGCGGCACAAATGTGGGCGCCACCCACTCGCATACGCCCGAAAATTTTATCGCAAACACCCCAGGTCTGAAAGTCGTCTGCCCTGCCACCGCTTATGACGCGAAGGGCCTCATGAAGACAGCCATCCGTGACAACGACCCCGTCTGCGTCATGGAAAACACCCTTCTTTATGGCGAGTCATGGGAGGTTCCCGATGAGGAATACCTCATTCCGCTTGGCGTTGCGGACATCAAGCGCTCTGGCACTGACATCTCGCTTATCGCCCATGGGAGGGCTGTCATCACAGCCCTTAAAGCCGCAGAGATTCTCTTTACCGAACATGGCATCAATGCAGAAGTCGTCGATCTCCGCTCGATCAGACCACTGGACGAGGAGGCTATACTTCGCAGCGTTTCGAAGACCCATCGCGCCGTGCTGATCGATGAGAACAAGCCCTTTTGCGGCGTTTCGGCACAGATTGCGGCAACAATCCAGGAGCAAATTTTCGATGAGCTCGATGCCCCTGTGCAACGCGTTTGCTCGCTCGACGCACCCGCCATCTACTCGCCTGAGATCGAAAGAATCCAGCTTCCGACTCCCGACCGAGTCATTGAAAAGGCACTCCTCATCTGCTGACCACTCAACCACGCACCCATTCCAGTATGACTCCAATCACCATGCCCAAACTGAGCGATACCATGCTCGAGGGCACTCTCGTTAAATGGCACAAGAAATCCGGCGACAAGATATCCCTTGGCGATGTCATCGCCGACGTTGAAACCGACAAAGCCACGATGGAAATGGAAGCCTTCGATGAAGGCACCCTCGGCGAAATTCTTATTAATGAGGGCGGCGTGGTTAAGGTAGGCGAACCGATCGCTATGCTTGACAATGGTGGCAAGACTCCAGCGGCGATAGCCGCCCCCGTAGCCACAAAACCAGAAGCCTCAATTGCTGCCCCCAAGACATCCCTCGCCCCGGCCACACCACGCCCTCGACCCCGGCCGATGGCGGATGGCTCCCGCCTCAAAGCCTCCCCGCTCGCTAAAAAAATTGCAGTTGAAAGGGGGATCGATCTCTCCCGCCTCCAAGGCACCGGCCCTGGCGGACGCATTCTTTCCGCAGACTTGAATAATCCCTCTTCAGCCGGAGCCCCCACTATTAGCGCTCCAGCTGCTGTTAAAATCGACGTCCCCATGTCGGATGCCGACAAAAAAATCCCTCTTTCAAACATGCGCCGCACGATTGCCGAGCGGCTCTTGGCGAGCAAAACCCAAATCCCGCATTTTTATATTACGATGGAGGTTGATGCCGCACCGCTCACCAAACTCCGCAAAGAGGTCAACTCTAATGCCGAAGCCTCTGGTGCCCCCAAGATCACAGTGAACGACTTTATTCTTCTTGCAGCCGCTCGCGCCGCAGCCACCCATCCAAAGGTAAATGCCGCCTTTGCGGGCGATTCGATTGTCGAATATGCCGGCGTTCATCTCTCTGTCGCCATCGCCGTTGAAGATGGTCTCGTGACTCCGGTTGTTCGCAATGCAGACAAGCTGTCAATTCGCGACCTCAGTGCTGCAGTCAAAGACCTCGCCGTTCGGGCCCGCGCGAAAAAACTCAAGCCGGATGAATATGCCGGAGGCACCCTCACCATCTCAAATCTCGGGGCTTATGGAGTCGATAACTTCTATGCCATTATTAATCCTCCACAGTCTCTCATTCTTGCTGTGGGAGCCATCGTCAAGAAGCCCGTTGTCGGCCCGAACGACCAGATTGTTGCCGGGCAACGCATGGCGATCTCACTCAGCGGGGACCACCGAGTGGTCGATGGTGCGCTCGCCGCAGAATACCTTGCCACTGTTCGCAAGGCTTTGGAAGCTCCTGCCACTCTCCTTGTCTAAAGGGCAAATATGCCACAAAAAGCAGTTGCAACCACCACATTCACCCTTTAGAAGAACACCCCTTTTTCACCGACAATTTCTCAACTCATGATCCATAAAGGTAAAATCGTCCAAGTCATCGGCCCAGTCGTCGATGTTGAATTTAATCCCGCTGATGGCGCGTTGCCAAAAATCTACGACGCACTCGAAATCGAGTTCGAGGCAAATGCCGAGCAAACAAAACTCACCCTTGAGGTCCAACAACACCTCGGTGAAAATTGGGTTCGCTCGATCGCCATGAGCTCCACCGAGGGACTCGCTCGCGGAATGGAAGTCTCCGCTCTTGGGGGCCCTATTTCTGTGCCCGTTGGAGAAGGCGTTCTCGGACGTATTTTCAATGTCACGGGTGAACCAACTGATGGGCGCGGTCCAGTTCCACATGAGAAGAAGTACCCTATCCATCGCAAAGCCCCAACTCTTCTAGAGCAAAATACCAAAGCACAGATTCTCGAGACTGGCATCAAAGTCATCGATCTGATCTGCCCATTCACCAAAGGTGGCAAGGTGGGCGCCTTCGGCGGCGCCGGCGTCGGCAAGACTGTCGTCATCATGGAACTCATTAACAACATCGCCAAGGGCCACGGGGGCTACTCCGTCTTCGCTGGTGTTGGAGAGCGCACCCGTGAGGGCAACGATCTCTACGCAGAAATGAGCGAATCCGGCGTGATCGTTCAAGATGACATTGCCAAATCCAAAGTGGCCCTTGTGTATGGCCAAATGAACGAACCTCCCGGCGCCCGTCTTCGTGTTGCCCTTTCCGCTCTCGCGATGGCTGAATACTTCCGCGATGAAAAAAATCAGGACGTTCTCCTTTTCATCGACAACATTTTCCGTTTCTCGCAAGCAGGTGCAGAGGTTTCCGCGCTTCTCGGTCGCACACCGAGTGCCGTGGGTTACCAACCCACACTTGCCGCCGAGATGGGCGATCTTCAGGAACGCATTACCTCGACCAAGAAAGGCTCGATCACATCGTTCCAGGCCGTCTACGTCCCTGCGGACGATCTTACCGACCCCGCTCCAGCGAATACATTTGCCCACCTTGACTCGACCATCGTTCTCGAGCGCTCGATCGCCGAGCTTGGCATCTACCCTGCGGTCGATCCGCTCTCTTCGACTTCTAAGGCGCTCTCGCCAGATATTGTCGGTGAAGAGCACTACCAAGTGGCCAGAGGTGTACAAACAGTTCTCCAGCGGTACAAAGACCTTCAAGACATCATCTCTATTCTGGGCATGGATGAACTCTCTCCGGAAGACAAACTCACTGTCTATCGCGCGCGCAAGATCCAGCGATTCCTCTCCCAACCCTTTCACGTTGCCGAAATCTTCACCGGCTCAAAGGGTCAATACGTTTCCACCGCGGACACAATTCGCGGCTTCAAGGAGATCCTCGAAGGCAAGCATGATGACGTACCGGAGTCGAACTTCTACATGAAGGGCGGCATTGACTCGGTGGTCAAGGAGTCCTAACCGCTCGCTGAAGAGCCGCGAAGACGCCATCCACCATGTTCCAACTCGAAATTGTCACACCAGAAGCCAAAACGTATTCCGATACTGTCGACTCCGTAGTTATTCCCGGAATCGATGGTGAACTCGGCATTCTCTCGCTACACGTGCCACTTCTCACCCAAATTGAACCAGGTGAGTTGCGCATTACAAAAGATGGCAAGGAACTCAACCTTGCTGTTGGCGAGGGGTTCGTCGAAGTCACCGGGGAGCGCGTTGTGGTCCTCACAGACATGGCAGTCCAAGAAAGCGATATCGATGCCGATGCCGCTGAAGAGGCCGTCCGTCGTGCTGAAAATGCCATGGCGGGCGAAAAAATGAGCGACGAGGAATTTGCCACCACTGCGGCTGCCCTCCAACGCTCGCTTGCCCTCGTCCGTGTCAAACGACGCAGACACCATTAAAGGCCCACTCCTTTAGCGCGTTCACGGAACGTATCTCTGAACAAAGCCACGGCCTGCTGTCGTGGCTTTGTTCGTTGTCACATTCCAACATCTAGGCCTGTGCATATTGCCAAGCCACCGATTCCTCAGCAAAACATCAAGGGCATCTAGAAATCCACCCACTCCGCGGGAAAAACAACCGGATCCCTTGCTGGCATCCGGTTCCATTAACCCGCTGCCGTTTCGCTTTGGGCTTTCTTTTTGGAGTGAACGACCACGAAGCCGAGCTTGTCACCGTCTTTTTGAACAGTCACTGAGTCACCAGGCTTAATGTTTCCCTTCAGCACCTCTTCAGCCATCGGGTCTTCGATATACCGCTCAACGGCGCGGCGCATTGGCCGGGCGCCATAGGTAGGGTCATAGCCTTTCTCGATCAGGAATTCCTGGGCCGTTTCGTCGAGCGTCAGGTGAATTTCCTTAGTCTTGATGCGATCCACAACCTTGTTGATTTCAAGATCGACGATCTTGATCAAATCCGGCTTTCCAAGCGTATGGAAGACGATGATGTCATCTAGACGATTCAAGAATTCGGGTTTGAACACACGCTTGGACTCTTCAAGAATCTTATCGCGCATCACATCATAGTTATCAGAACCGGATGACGGCGCACCAAATCCCATGGTCGTCTGTTTTTTGATCAACTCGGCCCCGGCATTCGAGGTCATGATGATGATCGTATTGCGGAAATCGATTTTGCGTCCGAGCGAGTCGGTGATTTTACCCTCCTCGAGGATTTGGAGCAGGAGATGCATCACATCCGGATGCGCCTTCTCAATCTCGTCAAAAAGAACGACAGAATACGGCTTGCGACGAACAGCTTCGCTGAGTTGCCCCCCCTCCTCATACCCGATATAACCGGGAGGTGATCCGATCAGGCGCGAGGCGCTGAACTTCTCCATGTATTCACTCATGTCGATCTGAATGAGAGAGTCCGAGGAGCCAAACATGAATTCTGCCAGTGTGCGGGCGAGGAATGTTTTTCCAACACCTGTCGGGCCGAGAAAAATAAACGATCCGATCGGGCGCCGGGGATCTTTCAAGTCAGCACGGGAACGACGCAACGCCTTACTGATCGCGATCACTGCCTCATTTTGGCCAATGACCTTGTCTTCAAGCTCTCCCTCCATCGCCAGAAGTTTTGCAGTCTCCTGCTGCTCCATGCGTGAAAGAGGAATGCCAGTCCACTTGGAAAGGACCTGCATGATCTCATCCGCTGAAACCACAACCTCCTTCTCATCCTTGTGGGCTCGCCATTCTGAAAGGATTCCCTCCAACTTGTCTTTCGTTTGCTTTTCGCTATCGCGCAGGCCGGCGGCTTTTTCAAAATCCTGGGCTTTGATGGCGGCCTCCTTATCGAGGCGGATCGACTCGATCTCCGCTTCGATATCCTTCACGTTAGGTGGGCGTGTCATCGCGGAGATACGGGCGCGAGACCCCGCCTCGTCGACGAGATCGATCGCCTTATCAGGCAGGAACCTGCCCGTGATGTAGCGATCGGAAAGTTTAGCGGCGGACTCAAGCGCCTCATCGAGGAACTTAGCCTTGTGGTGGGCTTCGTATTTGGGGCGGATACCCTTCAAAATCAGGATCGTCTCGTCCACGCTCGGAGCTTCGACTTTAATCTGCTGAAAGCGGCGCTCGAGGGCGGCGTCCTTCTCGATATATTTGCGATATTCGTTCAGTGTGGTCGCTCCAACGCACTGCAACTCACCGCGACTGAGTGCGGGCTTGATAATATTTGAGGCGTCCATAGCCCCTTCAGCCGAACCGGCTCCAACCAATGTGTGCAACTCGTCAATGAACAGGATGACATTTTTCGATTTGCGGATCTCATCCATCACCGCCTTGATGCGCTCTTCGAATTGACCACGATATTTCGTGCCAGCGACCATCAAGGCGAGATCAAGAGTGATGACGCGCTTTTCGACAAGTATTTCAGGGACATTCCCAGCGATTATTTCTTGGGCCAGCCCCTCAGCAATAGCGGTTTTCCCCACACCAGCCTCACCAATGAGAACCGGATTGTTCTTAGTACGGCGGCAGAGGACTTGAATGATGCGCTCAATTTCGTCGGCACGCCCGATCACCGGGTCCAACTCGCCCTTGCGGGCTTGCTCGGTAAGATCGCGGCCATATGCCTTGAGCGCAGGCGTCTTGCCGTCACGCTTGCTGCCTCCTCCCGCCTCAGCGGGTACGGAATCCCCCTCATCGGAGGGAGCAAAATTCGGATCGAGTTCTTTCAGGATCTCATTGCGCGTACGCTCGATATCCACTTCGAGATTCTTAAGGACGCGTGCGGCAACTCCTTCGCCCTCGCGCAGTAATCCAAGCAAAATATGCTCTGTGCCGACATATGAATGCTGAAGGCTTTTGGCCTCCTTGCCGGCCAGTGCCAGGACCTTTTTGACCCGTGGAGTGTAGGGGATGTTCCCGGCCATTTTATTTTCCGGGCCGGATCCCACCTGCTTCTCGACCTCCGTGCGCACTGTCTCGAGATCAAGGCCCATCTTTTGGATGACATTGACCGCAACACCTTGACCGAGCTTGATCAAGCCAAGCAACAAATGTTCAGTGCCAACGTAATTGTGATTGAACCGGTCGGCTTCCTTGCGTGCGAGAGCCAACACTTGCTGAGCTCGTGGAGTGAAGTTGTTCATCATGTCTTTTCAGGTTGTTCGGGGGTTGAAATTGTTAGTCGTGATATGTCTGGTTGCGGAACTTGGGATAATTTCACCCGAATAAGATCAGCGCGCAAGGAGTCCCTTTCCTCGGATGACATTTTTTGAAGTTGGGCGCCTTTTTGTAAATGGGCGGGCTGCGTCTCGATAAACAGTTCGTCGACGGGAAAACGGTGCGCATCTGGAAAGACCGCAAGGTCGATGCCAAGCTTGATGATTGAGAGAAGGTTCAGCGCCTCTTTCGAGCTGATCGAATACGCGTGGCTCAACAATCCATAAGCGCGACCGATCTGATCATGCAGCGTGATTGCCTTGCGTTGCGCCAGCAAAGCGCGCGCATTTTGCTCGTGGTCGATGATCTGCTCAATGACACGGTTTAGGCGTCCAATGATTTCAGACTCGGTCTCGCCAAGGGTGGTCTGGTTGGAAACTTGGAAAAGATTGCCCATCGCCTCAGTGCCCTCGCCATGCAAGCCACGGACCGCAAGGCCGATCTTGTTCACCGAATTGATGATTTTATTGATCTGGTCACTCATCACGAGGCCGGGCAAGTGCAGCATCGCGGAGGCGCGCATCCCGGTGCCAACATTTGACGGGCAGGCAGTCAGGTAGCCGAGCTTCTCGTCAAAGGCGATTTCGAGCTTTTCCTCCAGCTCGGTATCCACACGATCAATCATTTTGTGGACCTTTTCCAATTGCAACCCGCAACAAATCGCCTGCATCCGGAGGTGGTCCTCCTCGTTGATCATGACACTTAGAGACTGCGGGGAATTCATCACAACGGCACTGCCAATCCCCTTTGCTGCATGCTCTCGACTGATCAAGTGGCGCTCGACTAGCACCTGCTTTTCAAGAGGAGACAAGGCTTCGAGGTTCTCGGCGAACGATTCTTCCATCTCCGGCAACCCGCACACAGCCTCTTTTACGGAGGCCATCACTTCAAGACGCTCGGCTTTTTTAGCCCACCCTGGAAAGGGTTTGTTTCGGAGATTCCTGGCAAGCCTAACGCGACTTGATACAACAATTTGCCGGTTCGGGCCGTCGCCGGAAAGCCACTCGCCTGTATTGGTGGTGATGCGGGAAAACTTCATTGCGCAGGCTCTGCCTCCACTTTGCGGATTCTGTCGCGCAAATCGGCCGCAAGCTCGAATTCTTCTTCAGCAATCGCTTTATCGAGGCTGTCCTGAAGTGTCTTCATCTTCTCGCTTCTCTCCCGCTGCTTGGCTTGGGCGACAGGGGCCTTGCCGGTATGACGCGTGCCTTTGTGCATGTTTTTTAACATCGGCAGGATGCCTTCTGCAAAAACCGAGTAGCAATTACTGCAACCCAAGCGTCCGGTCTTCTTGAAATCAGCCTGAGTGAACCCACATACCGGGCACTTGTTGGATGCCGGGGTTTTCTCAATCTCTTGGGAATCCCCCAACCCAAGCAACAGGTCCGCCAAGGCGAACCCCGTTGGATCGTTGACCCCCTTATCCTTGGAGCACGCCTCGCATAGGTTCACCTTTTGCATTTTTCCGTCGACAATCTGTGTCAGAAAAACGGTGGCTTCCTTGGACTGGCAAACATCACACTGCATGTATTAAGTATAAATCAGCTCGCCTTGACTGGCTGTCAACTCACGGAATCGCCCAATCAAGAGGCGCGTGACAGTGCCCGGCTCTCCGTTTCCAATCGGCCTCGTGTCGAGCTTCACGGCTGGGATGATCTCGGCGGCTGTGCCAGTGAGAAAACATTCGTCGGCTGTGTATATGTCATAACGCGTCATCAACGGCTCATGAATCGGAATGCCGGCCTCTTCGGCCATTTCAAAAACCACAGATCGCGTGACTCCGGCGAGTGCTCCAGAAGAAATCGGCGGCGTCGAAATGACTCCGTTTTTGACCACAAAAATATTGTCGCCAGTGCACTCTGAGACGTAGCCCTGCTCGTTCAACATCAACCCCTCGCCTGCCCCGGCTTGCTGTGCTTCTATTTTGGCGAGCACGTTATTAAGATAATTCAGCGACTTGACCATCGGGCTCAATGCGCCGTGCGGAATGCGCCTCGTGGAGCATGTCACCACATCCAGCCCCTTTTCATATTTTTCCTCTGAGTACAGGGTGATCTTCGAAGCAATCACAATGATAGTCGCCTTGGGGCAAAGCATCGGATTCAGCCCCAGATCTCCATCACCACGAGTCACCACCAATCGCACATAACCGTCCTGCAATCCGTTTATCCGGATCGTTTCCATTACCGCCGCCGTCATCTCATCCTTGTCCAGGCCGACCTTTAGGCAGATCGCCCGGGCAGAGTCGTAAAGGCGGTCAATGTGCTGCTTCAGGCGAAAAACCCGCCCAGCGTAAAAGCGAATCCCCTCGAACACACCATCCCCATAAAGCAGGCCATGGTCAAAGACTGAGATCTTTGCGTTCGCTTTGTCGTAAAATTCGCCGTCGATATAGATTTTCATGGATTGAATGCGAACCTCGGGATGATACCCGAAGGGGCAGCTATACTATGCTGTATAGGAATGATCACAAGCCTCCAGCGACAGGATTTTACTCAATCCATGATCCCTTGTTGCTTGGCCCACTCGAGGAAACTGCCCGCGAGATATAGTGAACCAGCTACCAGAACCATCTCGTCACCGAGCATCGCCTTGCGCATGGCCTCATCCAGCGTGCCGAAAACTCTTCCAGGCGCTTTTGTCGTGTTCAACAACTCCTCCGGATTCGCGGAACGCACACTTTCAAGTGGAACAAACAAAAATTCGGACGCCACAGGAGCCAGTGCCTCGAGAATATCCGTCGGCACCTTATCATTAAGCGCGCCGAAGACCACCCTTGCCTTGATCTGACCAAATTCCCTGAGCCATGTCGCAGCCAAGGCCATAGCTGCATGCCTATTGTGCGCGCCATCAACCACTATTCGATCTGTCACCCTCTGAAAACGACCAGGCCACCGCACTTTCGAGATCCCTTTTTCCAGGGCGGCAGGCGGACAGTTCAATCCGGAAGCCTCCAGTGCCGCCGCAGCCAAGGCGGCATTCCACGCCTGGTGCTCTCCAGACAAACCCACCACCCCGCTCCAAGGGGCATCTACGATGGTCAACCCTGAGCCGATTTCCCGGGACCGGCACAGCAGCACCTCGGCGACCTCACGGCACTGAATCGCGGAGACCGCCGGGATCCGAGGCTTCAAAATTCCTGCCTTCTCCCCGGCGATCGCCTCAATCGTTTCCCCAAGCCACTCCATGTGATCCATCGCAATCGGCGTGAGCACGGACACCAGCGGTTCTACCACATTCGTCGAATCAAAGCGGCCGCCCATTCCGGTTTCCAACACAACAACATCGCACTTGTTCCGGGCAAAATGATCGATCGCCAGCACCGTGCCGATTTCGAAGTACGTGGGCGACTCATCCCACCCCTCCGTAGCCTTGCTTATGCGGGTCAATCCAGCGGCAGCCTCCTCCAAGCCGATCATCTCACCATCCACACGGATTCTCTCGCGGAAATCGACCAGATGGGGGGACGTGTAAAGCCCTGTCCGATACCCCGATTCCCTCAGTACGGCATCGAGTATCGCACACACGGACCCCTTGCCGTTTGTTCCTGCGACATGCAGGACCCGCAAGCCCCTCTCGGGATTTTCGACCGCTAAGAGCAATCGGCGGGTATTCTCGAGGCCCGGCTTGATGCCTTTAATCTGCGATCCATTCAACCATCCGATCGCTTCGTCAAATGTCACTTGGAGGCGAAATATCCCAGCAAGTTGCTCAAGGTCTCACGCATCATTGAGCGGGCGACAATCAGGTCGACCAGCCCATGCTTTTCCAAAAATTCTGCCGTTTGGAAATCGGCAGGCAATGTCTGATGGGTCGTCTCGCGAATCACGCGGGGGCCGGCGAACCCAATCATCGCTTTGGGTTCGGCAATGATAATATCGCCGAGCGATGCATAACTTGCCATGACTCCGGCAGTCGTGGGGTTTGTCAGAACAGTAATATAGGGCAGTTTGGCTTCAGCATGGCGGGCAAGAGCACCGCTTGTTTTGGCCATTTGCATGAGACTCAACATGCCTTCGTACATTCGGGCGCCACCAGATGCGCAGACGAGAATCACCGGCGTCTTGTTCTTGGTGGAAGCCTCGATGATGCGCGTGATTTTTTCGCCCACCACCGAACCCATTGTGGCCGCCAGAAAGTTGAAATCCATCACCCCGAGCCCGGTCTTGTGTCCGCCGATCGCAGCAAATCCTGTCGCCACTGCATCCACCAATCCGGTCTTCTTCTTGTAGGTCTCAAGACGGTTGGCATAGGTTGTCACGCCCTTGAATTCAAGGGGGTCCAAGGAAGACATGCCGGCATCGTGCTCTTCAAACGTCCCAGAATCCACCAGGCTGTCGATCCGTTCGCGGGATCCGAGTGTAAAATGGTGAGTGCACTTGGGACACACTTGGAGATTTTCGGAAAGCGCGAGATTATGAATCGTCTCGGAGCAGGATGGGCACTTGGTCCATAGACCGCTCGGCATTTCGCGTGATTTTCCCCCGAGGGATCGAAGGATGGGTTTTTTAAAAATGGCCATATTTTTATTAGTCTCTAAGTGCTTCAACCGCGCGCCACCGTGAGCGCGCAGACGGATGCCGCCCCATGTTCCAGCAGAACGGACGCACAGGCGTCAAGGGTCGACCCAGTGGTCAACACATCGTCTACCAGCAACAGGGACTTGTCTTTCACATCAGCATTCTTGTGCGGAGCGAAGGCATTCCGCAAGTTTTGCATGCGATGCCTCCTGTCGAGCCGCGTTTGGGTTCCAGTGAAACGCACCCGCTTCAGCGCATTCGCCACAGGAATCCGGGTGATCTTTGACAAATGCCCGGCGAGCATTGTGGCTTGATTGAACTCCCGCTCCCGCAACCTCAGGGCATGCAACGGCACCGGTACAAGGGCATCAAAATCCCTCCCGGCAAGGCGGGGGTCTGCTAACCCCTCTCTCATCAATTCAGCGAGCACTCTGGCGATCCAAATCTCCCGCCCGTATTTTAGCCGATGAAGCAACTCTCGCACCGGGCCGCGGCTTCGAACCACGCACACTGCGAACTCAAAGGAAAATCGCTCATCGGCACAATTCGGGCACTCAAACCTCTCGATTTCCCCTTGATATGGTTGAGAGCAAATGTCGCATGCCGGCGCACGCACCCTCTCGATCACCTGGATGCAAGTGTCGCAAAAGTCACGATCATCGTAGGTCGCCACGCCACAGTGCGCGCAATGTGACGGAAAAAACAATGTTCTCAGGGCGCCTCTAAATTCCCCGGCGAGCACAAGCATTCTTTGCATACAGCCATATCAAAATCGTGGTCCCCGCAAGTAGGGCCAACGGCACAAGGCCCGTCGGCACCGCTCCGCTCACCACATTTGGTCCGACCCAAGGCAACAGAAAATCAGTCTCCTTCTTGTTATATTTTGAAATCAACTGCAACCCTTGCTGCCCGAATATCCACCCGGCATGCAATCCGGCGGCAAGAAACAATGACCTTGTCCGAAGCGCAGCGTAAGCCAGCAAAAGCCCGGCAATGAATAACGATGCAGCACCCCAACCAATCAATGGCCAATCGGGAGCACTCGATACCATAAGCGGCAACTGACCGAACCCACTCAGCCATGTCACGGCACTCTCCATCGGCGCCTTCGAACCCCTAAGAAAATGCACTGCTGCAAAGACTGCGGAGGATACCACCGCCGCACGCAGCGGACCCATCGCCCTCAAGCACAACCCAAGCAGCACTCCGCGGAACAAAAACTCCTCAAGGCCGGCCACCACCACCGCCGTGCCGGCAATCCTGATAAAACCCGAGGCCTCCCACTCGCTCCGCATCTCATACACCCCCGCCCAAAGATACCCCGCCGACAAAACGGCAAGCGGAACAAATGCAACAATAAATCCAGCCGCCGCATCCCTCTTCCAGGACTTGTTGGCCTGGATTCCAAGTTGGGAAAGGCGATTGATTCCCACCCACCGAAAGGCCGGCCACAACATCAATATCGCCGAGATCTGCATGCTCCGGCTGAAATATCGATGGAAGGGAAATCCCTTCACCATTGGCAACACCCCGATATCTGCCAACCATGTCCCGACCCAGTAAAGCGGAGGAGACATCACACTCCCGAGCAGCACGATCCCGGTTAGACAGACCAACAGGCGAAATAATGTGCTCGGCGGCGCGGGATTGGAATTCACGACAGCATCTCTATGCGATAAAACCCAACCCATGCGAGATGTTTGGAACACCGCCGCCCTTGCGCGGCTTGACAAAGCGCACCTCTGGCACCCGTTCACTCCCATGGCTGACTGGTGCGCTGAGGATCACGAACCCCTCGTCCTTGTCGGCGGAGAGGGCTCCTGGTTGGAGGACAGTGATGGGCACCGTTACCTCGATGGAAATTCCTCGATCTGGACAAATATCCATGGGCATGGCCACCCCACTATTTCCCGCGCCATACACGAGCAACTCGGACGCGTTGCCCATGTCTCCTTCCTTGGATCAACCAACCCGCCAGCCATCACTCTCGCCGAACGATTGGTATCATTTTTCCCGAAGCATACCCTCACCCGTGTCTTCCTTAGTGACGACGGATCGACGGCGGTCGAGGCGGCAATGCGAATGGCCATCCAATTTCGCCAACTTCAAGGCGAGCCCGACCGCACACGCTTTGTTGCGTTTCAAAACGCCTACCACGGCGACACCCTTGGCGCCGCGACCCTGGGTGGCATCAGCGCATTTCATCGCCCGGTGGCGGGTCACACGTTTCCCATCACCCGGATCTCAACCCCTGATGAACTCGGCGCCATGACCGATGTGACTGCCGTGGTAATCGAACCCCTCATCCAGGGCGCCGCTGGCATGCGTCCTTGGCCGAAGGGACTCCTCCGCCGACTCCGTGAAAAATGCGATGCAGCGGGAGTTTTCCTTATCCTTGATGAGGTCATGACCGGCTTCGGACGCACTGGCACGCTCTTCGCCTGTGAGCAGGAGGATGTCGTGCCCGATTTCCTCTGCCTGGCCAAAGGACTCACCGGTGGCACCATGCCACTGGCCGCGACTTTAACAAACGAACACGTCTTCCGTGCATTTCTTGGACCTGTGGAGGCGGGCCGCACTTTTTTTTATGGTCATAGCTACTCCGGGAACCCGCTAGGCTGTGCGGCGGCGTTGGCTAACCTTGACGTCTTCCGCGACGAACACGTCCTTGAGAGCCTCCAACCAAAAATCTCCCGCCTCGGCAATCTCCTCGCCTCACTCTCGTCGAACCCCTTCGTCCACCAGACCCGCCAATGCGGATTCATTTCTGGCATCGAGATCCGCCACCCCGATGGCTCCCCCTTTCCATGGCACGAGCGTACCGGGGCCGCTGTCTGTCTAGCCGCCCGCCGCCATGGTCTCCTCACCCGCCCGGTACTGGACACGATCGTCTTCATGCCTCCTCTTTGCACCACCGAGGAGGAATTGGCATTCGGCATCGGAGCCATCTCGACAGCCATCGATGAAACTCTCCCGCGCCGTTAACAGACTCTCACCGGATCCGGCGTATCGATCCCTCCCCGCGAAAAAAGGAACTGAATGACCTGCAGACTCCGCGCCCGGAAAGCTCCAGAGCAGCTCAGCAGGTAGAGCCTCCACATGCGCACGAATTGCTCGCCGTACTGTATCCGAAAATCCTCACGCGATTGCATGAATCCGGCCTCCCATGCCCTTAGCGTAGGAACGTAATAGGGCCCGAGGTTGTGCATGTCCTCATTCACGAAATATCCCTCTGCGGCTTGCAATACTTGGGCGGCAGTGGGGAGCTCCGAGTTCATGAAAATATACCGAGAGATCCACGGATCCGGGCGGCGCCTTGATGCATTGGCAGTGATCGTATGGCACAGAAACATTCCTCCCTCCCTCAAGCATCCACAGGCGGCATCCATGTAAGTATCGTAATTCCGGCTTCCCACATGCTCGAGCATCCCGACACTGCAGATCGCATCGAACTCGCCGTCGATATCTCTGTAGTCCTGCAAGCGGATTTCCACGGGTAACCCCTGGCAATGCTTGTCTGCATAGGCCTTTTGCTGTTCGGATATTGTGATCCCTATCACCTCGCACCCGTGGTTCTCGGCCGCAAAGCGCGCAAGACCTCCCCAACCACACCCGATGTCTAGCAACCGCATTCCGGGTTGGAGTCCGAGCTTTTTACAAATTAATTCCATCTTCATCTGCTGCGCGGTGGCCAGATCTGCTGTGCCTCGAAAATACGCGCAGGAATACTGCATCGCAGGATCGAGCATCGCCCCGAAAAAATCGTTTCCGAGATCGTAGTGCCTCCTCGCCACCACCTTTGAGCGCGACTTGCTCTGGAGGTTCAACACCATACCAAAGACAACCTCGATCAATGCTCCGGCATTTGGTCGCACCTTGTGCTCGATCCCGCTCCGGATCGCACGATAGTACAACTCCTCAAGATCGTCACAATCCCACCACCCGAGCATATAACTCTCCCCGAATCCCAGCGTTCCGTCCTTCAACACTCGCTGGAAAAAGCGCTCGTCGTGCACTTGCAGGTCGCATGGTCGCGTTCCGTTTACCTCGATGTCCGCTTCAGCGAAGAGATCCGTTACAATTTGCTCGGCACGTCCAGCAGGGCGTACCACCGGATGCACCACGGTCACCTCATGGGTTTCGAAGTCGCCCTCCCGCCCAGCCAGTCCCGTTCTTGCATTCATCGCCGTGAGACGCCATTGATAAGCGCGAGTGATTCGACGATTGCATTGAGTTGCTCTTCGGACTGGCGCCTCAACCACGATGCTAGAGTATCTTCCTCCCCTTCCATGCACTCGTGGCAATACGCACCGATCGGCTCGGGATTGGGCAATGGACGGTCGGGAACGATATCGAACAACTCGAGTTGCTTCTCGATGGTGGTGGCACAGGATTGCATGTTCATAGGCCCAGACATCTAAGGATCCAGCAGCAGACCGGCCATGGGGGGTAAACCCCAACGGTTGCATTCTGGTGGGGATCTCACCCCATGGAGCTCTTCGTCTCATAGTGAAATAAAGCACATTCATGGACCACCTCATCGAACAATGCTCAGGCATCGCCAACTCCGCCCGCCTCAACCGCAAATTCCATATCGTCGTCGTTTACGAAACTTTCGTCTCTGCCGCACGCGCCCTCCGGGCCTGCGAGATCCTCAGGCAGGAAATCCCGCCGGACGTCTCTGTGCGTATCAACGCTTGGCGGATCGAATCACTGGAAGACGCCGCCGAATGCGATCTCGCCGCATCCAGCGCGGCACTTGCTGATTTGGTCATTCTTTCCACACCCGGCCGAGACGGGCCACCTCCAGCTCTGAAGCAGTGGATAGACCGCTGGCTTGACCACCGCATCCAATCCCCCTCCGCACTATTTGCCCTTTTTGGAGATCACCTCAGTCCAGTGGCCACAGCCACCGCTAGCGCTCTGCTGCAAAAAACCTCACCACTAGGCGTTGACTTTTTCATGCATCCGACCCCATCCCTCGATTTCACTCACCGCCAAGAGATTCTTGGTTGGGATGACAACTGCCGCATGCTGCCTAATGCAAACGGCTCGTATACTTGCACCCACTCGCATGACGACGAGACAGCTTTCGATACCATTGAAAGTTTTGCCGCTCACCTCCGGGCTCAGTTTTTCGAGATGACTTCCGCTGAGTTGCCTGGAGAAATGCGCCGTGGGTTGCAAACAGCATTTTGATGGGCTTTTTATTGGACACCCAACTTAGGGTTTAATAATACGATCTTGCGTCCATTACCGGTTAGTTTTTGTGCGTATGAATAATATCCAATCAACACCTTTTTTAGACACCCAGCCGCTCATACAGAAGCTTCAACTGAATGACGAGTTTACCTCTTCCCCCCCCGCACACGCTCCTCACAGAACTCCAGATGTTGCCCACCTTTTCACAATCCTTGCCGACCAGTCTCCCGATGCGGTGTTACGAATCGCCAAGGATGGGACCCTCCTCTATTCGAACTCCCTCGCCGCTGAGTGGTTTGATTTACCCTTCGGAGAGCACCTTGGTGTAAATATTCATGACAATTGCCACCGCCTAGGTTATGACAACTTTTGGAAGGATATCCTTGAGCAAACATGCTCCACAGGAGTTTCCCACTTCGGATGCGCAAAGGTTGTAATAAATAACAGAACACGCATTTACGAGGTTCGTGCTTCCAGTGAGACGGACGGCATTACGCACTTCGATGCCATTATCGCGACTATCCGCGATGCCACAGAGCGACATATTCATGAACACTCAATTGGCGAGGCCCACAAACGCCTGCTCTACCACTTGAACAATTCCCCGCTCGCTATCATCGAGTGGGATAACTCCAGAAATTTACTCTCATGGAACGATATGGCAGAAAGTCTTTTTGGTTGGACCCAGCATGAGGCTCAACAAAGATTTGATAATCCCTTGCCGCTGATCCACCCAGAGGATCGCACCCTTTTCTGTGAGTATTATGAAAATCTCCGCTGCGGGCGCGAAACCAGTTCTCACCTTCGCTGTCGTATTCAGTCTCGCTTCGACGTGGTCTCCTGGTGCGACTGCTATCTTTCTTCCCTGCGAGACGATTCGGCAAATTCCTTAAGCATCCTTTGCCAGATTAACGATGTCTCAGAGAGCGTGCTTTCAACACGCAAACTTCAAACTCTCAATGGCGCCTTAGAGGAAAAATTTAATCTGAGCATCAATCAATTGAATACAGCGGGTGATGGCCTTGCGTTTGCGAACCTTTGCAAACAACAACTCGAGCGGGACATGATCATCATCTGCGAACGCGAACACCGCCGCATCGGGCATGATCTCCATGACAGCATCTGCCAAGAACTCGCCGGTCTCCGCTTCGCCATTTCCGCATTGGCCAACAACCCCGAGACCAACGCCACACTTCGCCGGCGCCTTATCCAACTCGAAGATGCCGCCCTCAGGGCCATGCGTGAGACACGACTCCTGGCACGCGGCCTCGCTCCCTTCGTACTCGAAGACGGCGACCTCTACACTTCGCTTCGCGAACTCGCCCAAAATACTTCCACCCTCCATGCCATCCAATGCCGCCTTCATTGGCGCGGCAGGAAACTCCTATTTTCTCAGGAAACTGCGCTCAACCTCTTCCGCATCGCCCAAGAGGCCTTGCACAACGCCATCCGCCACGGCAAAGCAACCGCTATTGATATCCGCATCTCTATCAATGCAAAGACAGTTCGCCTTAAGG
>ERZ889217.81-NODE-81-length-57947-cov-12.110412_pt1 | contig 57947 bp, 56 predicted proteins | sample MGYA00521098_ERZ889217 | MGnify/ENA primary metagenome ERZ889217 (study PRJEB32303, sample SAMEA104408613) | aquatic metagenome | biome: Brackish water; feature: Pelagic; material: water | place: Baltic Sea | collected 2014-06-10T22:04:00 | depth 2,362 m ... | reverse complement strand
CGATTCACATCATGCGCGAGCGAACCCGTCCCCACCTCCCCGAGACGGTAGAGCTTGGAGATATTTTCAACGCGAATTACGGTGTCAGACATAGGGCGAAAGAAGTAACGGGTAGTGAGGTGACTGGTGGCTGGTCAGAGGCCTGGCGGCCGATTACTGATAACTGAGGACGAATGGCGGAGCATTACAAAATTTGTGACAACTTGTTCGAAATCATTTCCATTCCCCTCCAAATGATTTTTTGCATTCTCGCCCCGTGGAATCTTGGCTTTTTTATTTCACCGGGGTCTGCTTTCCGCTTTTCAATAAAAAAATCCCTAAATCACCCGCCCACTCCAAAGCCTTGACAGAAACTCCACAACAGGAAGGACCTCGATTCCCCCAAATTTCGCTGCTTGGGGTCCGCGAAAAACCCCAAAAGTCCTCACCTCGCGTGGCGCAAGCTCTTCTCTCAATTTCTTCAAACCAAGACCATATTGGTTTCTCCATGTCGATGAAGCCTTCACCTCTATCGCCGCATACCCCCAATCCGTCTCCACTAAGAAATCTACCTCCACATCATCATGCGTCCGCCAAAAATTCATTCTCCAGCCCGGATGGTGCCTCTCCAAATAAGACCGGATTTCATTGCCCACTAATGTCTCCAGTAGTGGACCACACTCCTCCGGTAAAGGCATATACGCCAATCTCCCCGACAACGCCCGCGCCACCCCGCTGTCGAAAAGATAAAACTTGGGATGCGCCACCTGCTTGTTCCCCGGCTTCAACTTCCAAGGCTGCAGCCAGTATCCCAGCAAAGTGTCCACCAGAATCTCGAAATAATTCTGCACCGTCGTCCGCCCCACTCCGGCCTCCCGTGCGATGTTGGAAATATTCGTGACCTGCCCGTTTTGCCGCGCCGCCACCTCCAAAAATCTCGAAAATGCCCCCACATTTCGCGTCAAGGCCTCCGCACGGATTTCTTCATTCAAATATAACGCCGCGTAGGCCGTTAGAAAACCATTCGCGTCAGCATTCAGAACCGCCTTCGGCAAAGTCCCGAAAAGCATGGCCCGCTCCGTGTCGAACCGATCGCCCAACTCCACCGAAAGCAACGGATTCATTCGCACCACCTCCGCCCGCCCAGCCAACAAATTCACGCCACTCCTTTTCAGCTTCCTCGCGCTCGAGCCGCAAAGAACAAATCGCAAGCTCCTCTTCTCAATCAACCGATGCACCTCATCCAAAAGAGCAGGCACTTTCTGCACCTCATCAATGACTACCCAGGATTCCGAATCCAGCAACTCCAACTCGCGGCCTAATTGGTGCGGGTCTCGCTCCAAGCGAAGGCATTCCGACTGATCCAACAGGTCGTATGTCCTCGCACCACTGAAATGCTCCGAAATCCAAGTCGACTTCCCAGTCCCACGAGGGCCCAGCAGAAAAAACGAGCCACCTGGAGCTTTAATTATCCTCGAAAACATAGTTGGCATTTTTCCTGCAATTCTGCCAACTTGCAAGATGTATTTTTAGTCGTCCATGAAATACCCCTACACTGGAAGGGGTTATTGTGCAGTTTGATCCAAACGGATTTTTTGCCATCAAATAACGGCGAAACGGTTGATAGCTCTGCGGAAAAAATATCTCAAGCATGGACCAACTCGGCTTCGAGCGGTTGACCGGGCTTCAATTGGCTAACGCCTTCCACTGCAAATCCCAAAATATTGCCCTGCTCATCGACCCGCTCCATGAGGTTGATGTTTGGTGTTTCGCCCCGGGAAGCATTTCCACGAGACCATTGCGGACTTCCTGCTGGCGTCTATGAATTTCGCGAAGATGCGCTTCTTCCAGTTCCGGCGAAATATCGGCCTCGATGCTTTCCACAATTTTTTCCGCCAAGGCTGCCCGGGCTGCCGCGGGAAGTTGTTGAGACTCTGTAAAGAGGTGATTAACAGATAATGCGCTGGTCATTTGAGTGATTGGCTTGGGATTTCTTGCTGTTTCGTGTATGATGAATCTCTCACGCTGGGCAGTCTTTTCAAATTCAAATAAAATCTACACTGTATCCATGAAGGTGCGCTCGACTTTTTTGAACATCACGATTCCGAGGAAAAGCAGCGTGGCGGTGATGGCAGCGGAAATTCCGAGGCCTTGCCATGGGATTGCGCCGCCGAGGAAGATGGCGCGGAAGCACTCGATGACGGGGGCCATTGGGTTGAAATTCATGAGGAAGGCGTATTTTTCCGGAACCATGCTGGCTGGGTAGATGATGGGCGTGGCATACATGGCGAGTTGGACGCCGAAACCGACGAGGAAGGCGAAATCGCGGTATTTTGTGGTGAGCGAGGAGATAATGATGCCGGCACCAAGTCCTAAGAAGGCCATGATCCCAAGAAGGATGGGCATGAGCAAGAAAACCATGGGCCAATCAGTATGGATTTCGGAGCCTTTGATGGAGTAGTAAGCAAGAAAGGCAAAAAAGAGCAGAAATTGGATGCCAAACTGGATGAGATTTGAGATGACAATCGAGAGCGGCGTGACGAGTCTGGGAAAGTAGACTTTGCCGAAAATGCCAGCATTGGCCACAAAGGTGGAGGAGGTTTTTGTGAGGCAAGTCGAGAAGTAGTTCCACGGAGTGATGCCGGCGAGGTAAAAAAGCATGGGCGGCAGGCCATTGGTAGGCAACTTGGCCAGACCACTGAAGATCACTGTGAAAATGAGCGTGGTCAGGATGGGTTGGACAAAAAACCAGAGTGGGCCGAGGATGGTTTGCTTGTAAACGGAAACAAAGTCGCGCCGCACGAACATCCAAAGCAGGTCGCGGTAGTGCCAGACATCGCGGAGCTTCAGATCCCACCAACGCGTGGAGGGGTTCAGCACCATATCCCAGTCTTCGTTGTCGGTGTTGGAGGTGATCATGTGGGTGTGGATTTTCGGAAAAAACTCATCTGCATTTACAAGCAAGCGGGTTGAACCCAGCCGACGAGCTTGGCGGGATGGACGAGCAAGGGCTCAGGCGAATGGACGCGGACGGGAAGGTCAGACATATTAAAGAAAGGGGCTCCGGTCAAAGAGGGGCCGAGATTTCGAGCCAGTTAGGATTTGCCTCGGCGTGGCGGGCGATTTCTTCGAGGATTTGGTTTTGGGTCGCTGCTGGTTGCCAGTTCCAGAGGGTTTGGGCTTTGGTGGAATCCAGAACCATCCAAGGAATATCGAAGGGGCGGTTTTCAGGTTTTGAAACAACCTTATGGCAACCAAAGTGTTCATTGCACCATGCGGTCAACTGGCGGAGGGACATGGCGGATTCGACTCCACCAGAGAGGTTGATGATTCGATCGGAGGTTGTGAGTTTTCGCGAGGAGAGGATTTGGTCGAGGACCAGGGGGGACAAGTCGCGTGGGTGGAGGCAGTCGCGGACTTGGTGGCCTTGGCCATCGAAGCCGATGTAGCCCAGCGGCCTGCGGCGGAGGTGGCTATTAATCCAGTAGGCGAAGATTCCTTGGTCGGGACGGCCGAATTGCCCCGCGCCGGCCATGACTCCGCAGCGGTTGATGAAAACTTGGAAACCGAATGTCTCGCCGTATTCCAGGGCGAGCATTTCGCTGGCGAGTTTCGTGGAGCCGTAGAGGGAGACAGGCGGTTGAGTGGAAAAGGTTTCGTCGACGCCTGCGGATGTTAGGCCGGGCGGCAACGCTTCTGCTGAAGGATCGGGAACGAAGGCGTCATTTTCGATCTTCACGGCAAGATTCGCGAGGGGCGGAATGGAATAAACTCGGCTCGTGCTGAGCAAAACGAAGGCGGCTTGGCGGGCTTTGCAGAGTTCCAGCAGATTTATGGTCCCAAGGAGGTTGTGTTCGATGAGTTGGCGAGAGCTGGTTTTTCCGTCCACTCCGGCGAGCACACTGGGATTCGCGGCGGCATCGATCACGGCGTCGATGGGAGGAATGGCCTCGAGGTCGCTAGCCAAGCGGATATCGCCGTGGTGGATTTTAATTCCCAGCGCCTTGAGTTCAGTGCGGTTCGTCTCGCTACCGGGGCGGATGAAATTATCGATTCCGAGGATTTCCAAGTCGGAACGATGGGACAGCAACGCCTTGGCCAGAGTGCTTCCGACGAACCCGCAAATTCCAGTGATCAGGATTCTCACGCTGATTTTTTGTCCCGGGATTTCCACGCCTCAACGATCTGGCCGATCGTGCTTTCGAGGGATTGGGTGATGTCCCATGTGGGGAAGTGGGCGCGCATTTTTCGGAGGTCGGAGTAGTAGCAGATATGGTCGCCGATGCGGTTTTCGTCCACATAGGTGTAGGTTTGCGACTTGCCGGTAAATCCTTCCGTAATTTTAAAAGCTTCAAGGATCGAGCAGGAATTTGCTTTGCCGCCGCCGAGATTATAGACCTCGCCTTGACGCGGTGCGGCGGTGAATGCGGCCATAAACCGGGCGACATCGAGCGAGTGGATGTTGTCGCGGACCTGTTTGCCTTTGTAGCCAAAGACCCGGTATTCGCGGCCCTCGAGATTGCATTTCACGAGGTAGCTCAGGAAGCCGTGTAGCTCGACGCCAGAATGATTTGGGCCGGTGAGACATCCGCCGCGAAGGCAGCAGGTGGGCATGCCAAAATATCGCCCGTATTCCTGCACCATCACATCCGCCGCGACTTTGGAGGCACCGAAGAGCGAGTGTTTGCTTTGATCAATCGTGAAAGTCTCAGGAATGCCATGCTCGTAAGCCGCTTCGGCATAATCCCAGCGCGTCTCGAGTTCGCGAAGCGCGATGGAATTCGGGGCATCGCCGTAGACTTTGTTCGTGCTCATGTGGACGAACGGGCTTTCAGGACAAGCCTGCCGCGCGGCCTCGAGGAGGTTCAGCGTGCCGACGGCGTTGGTGTCGAAATCATCAAAGGGAATCGCCGCCGCGCGGTCATGCGAAGGCTGGGCGGCGGTGTGGACAATCACATCGGGGTTAATGGTTTTTACCAACTCCAAAACTCCGGATCGGTCGCGGATATCCACCTCATGGTGCACGAAGCCGGGCAAAGACTCGGCGAGCCGCTGCTGGTTCCAACGCGTGTCGCCTTGCGGTCCAAAAAAGACGGCGCGCTGGTTGTTGTCCACCCCATGCACGGTGAAACCGAGCTCACGGGCGAAATAGGTGCAGACTTCAGAGCCAATCAAGCCGGAGGATCCGGTGACGAGGAGTTTTTTCATAACAATTTATCAGTGATAAGAATCACTCTGGTTTTTGAGCAGGCGCGCCGAGGTGATCGGCGAGGGCGTCAGCAAAAAGTTTGTGGCCGATGCTGCCCCAGTGCGAGTCGTTTGAGAGATAGACATCTTTTTTACCCGAAGCGATGGCCTCAGCGAGGATTTGGTCGGTGTGGGGAACGGGGAATGCGGAGTCTTTGGCGAGTTCGGCAACGAGAACTTTTTTCGCCAAGCCCATCGTAAAAAGAGTCACGCCCACACAGATGTCAGCGGAGCGTTCGGCCGGGGTGCGCGTCTTGCGAAACTGCGGCAAAGTCTCTCGCTGATAAACAATCGGGCCGGAGACGATTTGGGGGAAGAACGCCGAGAAAAGCAGAAACTCAAAATAGCTGCAGGGCACGGACTCACCTCGGCGGCAGGCCACGAGCCAAGCGATCTGCATGAAGGTGATGAACGATATCCCGAGCGGGAGCAGGATTTTTTCGATGAAGAGATTAGTTTGAAGAACCGCGTTGAGATTCGTGACGAAAAAATTCGCGTATTTGAAATAGCACAGGGCGAGAACATTGATGCCCACCGCGAGCACAAGCAGCCATTTGCCGCCGTTGCTTCCGCTGCGCTGGAGCCGTGAGCCGAGCAGGTAATTGATCGCCGTGAGCGGGAGGAAAAGCGCCAGCACGGTGGAGTTGCTCCACGCGTAAAAAACCAGCGAAGCCGCCAGCAGCCAAGCTTGGCGGGCCAGGAGACTTCCCGTCCGCTCCAGCAGAAAAAATCCCGCGAGCACGATCGGCAGGAATCCAAAAAGGAATGTCGAGGAGTTGAAAAACATCAGAACTTGCCCGCAAGCGCCTTCACGACCGGGAGGACTTTGCCCATGAATTTATACCAGCCCGCGACTTGGTTGCTGCGGGATTTTTGGAATGAGCTTTCCGGCGCGCCCTCCACGATGCTGTCTTGAAGATGATGAAGGCGCTCCGGGCCGTTTTCCAGATGCGGGTTGATCCGGTCGCGCAGGTAGCCCGTGGCGAGCTTTCGCAGGCTTGTTTCCGCCGTGAAATGCTCCTTGCGCACTCCCGGCAAATACACCGGATTCACCGCGCCGAGCGAGCGCAGCCAGCGCAACCCTTCGCTCGCCGAGCCTTTACTGATGCGGAGCCGTGCGATGATGTCATCCAACGACAACGGCTCCTCGGTGCTGAAAAGCAGCCCGTAAATTTCGCCGATGGAACGCGGCAGCGACAACGCCGCGAACGCATGGACAAAAAACGAAACCGCCTGGAGCTGGAAGGCGTTCAGTGTCGGCCGCGAAGCCACTGTCCGAGCGCCTCCGGAGCCATTTGACGACAAGCTGCCGCCCGTGGCGCGGGCCGAAGTCCGAGCCAATTTCTTGGGTTTGACTGTGGTTTCCACAAGCCTCAAGGGGGAGGGAAGTTCCTAGAATCATGCGCAGGGAGTCAGAATGTTCAAGAAATTTTGAACAAAATTTATCCTTTGTTAGCACACAGAAAGTTGATGGTTGCTCTTTTCAACCGCAAAAATCTTGGGCATCCTCTGCGGCCCAATCTCCCTCAACAACCACCACACCACACCACACCATGTCAGCCATCATTGCCAAAGGACTCGAAGGAATCGTCGCCAACACCACAAACCTCAGCGATGTGTTGGGAAACGAGGGAATTCTGATTTACGCGGGCTACAACATCAACGAGATCGCCGGCAAGGCGACCTTCGAAGAGGTAACCTATCTGCTCTGGCACGGCGAACTCCCAAACAAAAAACAACTCTCGACGCTCACGGAGAAACTTCGTTCAGCCCGCGAGTTGCCGGAGCCCGTGGTGGATTTTCTCAAAACCGCTCCGAAGGATGCGCCGCCAATGGATGTGATTCGCACGGCGGTTTCCATGCTCGGGCTTTACGACGAGACGATCAAAGACGATAGCCCGGCGGCGAATTACCAGCGCGCTGTGGATATCACCGCAAAAATCGGGGTCATCGCCGCGTATTTCCACCGCGCCCGAAAGGGACTCGACCTTCCGCCCGTCCGCACCGACCTCGGCGAGGCTGCACATTTTCTTTACCTGATCACCGGCACCGAGCCGACCGAGCAAGCTGCTCGCACGCTTGATGTCGCCTATGTCCTCCATGCCGACCACGGCATGAATGCCTCGACCTTCGCAGCGCGCGTGACGATTGCCACACTCTCGGACATGTATTCGGCGATCACCTCGGCGATCGGCACGCTTAAAGGCCCGCTCCACGGCGGCGCGAACGAAGGCGTGATCCATATGCTCCAGCAGATCGGTGATTTGAAAAATGTGGACGCTTGGATCGAGAACCAACTGGTCCAAAAGAAAAAAATCATGGGCATCGGGCACCGCGTCTACAAAACGCTCGACCCCCGCGCACCGCACCTTCGCGCGATGGCGGTCACACTCAGCGACCAACTCGGCGAGCCGAAATGGATCCGCATGAGCGAGCACATCGCGAAGATCATGAAGCAACGCAAGGGGCTCAACGCGAATGTCGATTTCTACTCTGCCACGGTTTACTACTCGCTCGGCCTGCCGACCGATCTCTTCACGCCGGTCTTTGCGATCGCGCGTTGCGCGGGCTGGGTCGGGCATGTGATGGAGCAACTCGCTGACAACCGCCTCTACCGCCCGCTCAGCGAATACACCGGCCCGGCAGTCGGGAAAAAATTCGTTCCAGTCGAGCACCGGGCATGACGCCGCGCCTTTCGGCACGCGGCTTGCAGAGGTCGTTCCGAATCGGAGGCAACCGGATTCAGGTCTTGCGCGGGATCGATATCGACCTTGCGCCGGGTGAGTCGGTTTTCCTCTGCGGCGCCAGTGGAGCAGGCAAGACGACGCTCCTTTACACCATCGCCGGCTTGGAAACACCCGAAGCCGGAACCGTGGAATTCGAGGGGCGCTCGCTTTACAGCATCAGCGGAAACGCTCTGGCGCGACTGCGCAACGAGCGCATGGGGTTTGTTTTTCAATCCTACTTCCTCCTGCCAGAGCTCACCGCGCTCGAAAATGTCCTGCTCCCATCAATGATTGGCGGAAAAAACAGGGAGTCGCGTGCGAAGGAACTCCTCGACCGTGTCGGTCTGAAAGATCGCATGGATCACCTCCCGGCCGAACTCAGCGGCGGCGAGCAGCAGCGCGTGGCCATCGCCCGCTCTTTGGTGAATGACCCCTCGATTCTTTTCGCCGACGAGCCCACCGGAAATCTCGATTCGAAAAACGGCGAGGTCATCATCGCCCTCCTTCTCGATCTCGCCAAAGCCGACGGACGCACCCTCGCCGTTGTAACGCATGACGACCGCTTGGCCACGCGCGGCGACCGCTTGGTGCGAATTGTGGACGGCGTCCTCGCCTGAATACGCCATGCCGCTCGACTACCCGGCACCGTTCAACCAACTCACCCGCGAACTTCGTCGCTTGCCGGGCCTGGGGCCACGCAGTGCCGAACGCTGCGCGCTTTGGCTGCTCGGTCACAGGGACGCCCGGCCTGCCCAGCTCGCCGAGGCCATTACCTGCGCTGCCGCAGCGATTCATCCGTGCGGCGAGTGCGGTTTTTTCGCCGAGGAGGAGCTTTGCGGCATCTGCTCCCAGCCCGCTCGGCAGGGCAAGGAACTCTGCGTTGTGGAGCAGGCGACCGACATTCTCCCGCTTGAACGCAGCGGCGTTTTTGGCGGGCTTTACCACGCTTTGGGCGGACGACTCGCGCCACTCGACCACATCGGTCCCGAGCAACTCCGCATCGAACCGCTTCTTCGTAGAATCAAAAAAAACCGTCCTGCCGAAGTAATCCTCGCACTCAGTGCCGATGTGGAAGGGGAAGCCACGACGAACTACCTAACCGAAATTCTCGCCCCACTTGGAATTCCCCTCACCCGCATCGCCCATGGTCTACCCGCCGGCGGAGGACTCGAGCACGCCGATCAGCTCACTCTCCAGCGCGCTCTGACCGGTCGCCGCCCCGCCTGATTCCCAGTGCCAGAAAACCCAGCGCTCCGGCCCAAGCACAGACCCCCGTCGACGCACACCAGTCATACCACCACGGCGGCTGGAACTCGAAAACGACCGGCCTTTTCCCTTCCGTATTCACGGCAGAAAAAGCCAGCAGGCCTTTCGTCACAGCCAGCGATTTGTCCCCCTCGCGCGCCGTCCAATCCGGATGCCAGGCCTCGTTGAAAACCAGCCAGCCCGGCTCTCCAGTCGGCACGAATTCCGAGCGCTGATAGGTGGTGATTCCCGTTTTTGCGATTGGCAAAAAGTCTCTCCCCTCCTCCAAAACCTCACCATCGCGTTGCGCAATGCGTCCATCCACCACTCGCCCGCGCGGCCCGGGCTCCGCCGTTTCGCCGCCAGCCGTTTGGATCACCGCAAGGTGGTGGGCCGCCCCGCCCAGAGCCGCTACAGCAGTTTCCGGGCTGTCGGATGAAGTCTGAATAAAATCCCGGGCAAGGAACGCATAGCCGAGAGGTTTTTTCACTTCCAGCAAGGCGATGTTAGGACTTTCAAAAACCACCGGGCACATCTTGCGCAGCCTCTCTTGCTGGCTCGAAGGAGTGTCCGGGTCGGTCTTGTCGATCAGAAGAAACGCCACGCCCGCGACACGGAAGTAAGACTCGAGCTGGTCATCCGACATAAACGCCGATGCCTGCAACACCGCCGCGTGGCGTTGCTGGAGGTAGTTATTAAAAGCCTCTGCTGCGAGCGGTCGGCCGGAAAGCCATGGCGTCATCAAATAAAAATACCGACCCGAAAACGGATAAACCCGTCCCGGCGTCGGCGAGGATTTCAGGAACTCCTGCGCCGCCAAAAAATCCGTCCACAACGCCCGGTCCATCTTTGGGACGAAAAAGGGCTTGGCGTATACACCGGCGTCCAGCGCGACCAGCAGAACCAATACGGCGGCTAATGCGGGAGTCCTCGCCAAAACCGTTGCGGCGGCGAAAGCCACTCCGCCAATCACAAACACCGCGCCGGTGACTTGGAAATAATCAAAAGGCGCGCGGATATTTGAATAAAGCGGGAGCCATTCCAGCAGGCGAAATCCCGGAACGATGAGGTAGACCAGCGACAACACCGCGGCGATCCAGCGCCATTTTTGAGAGCCGCGAGGGACCATTTGAAAAATAACCCACACCTGAGCCGCGAGCAGAAACCAAGCCATGGCTGGCGTGGGGTCTGCCGCGCCCGGTGACATTTTTAGAAACTCAAAGTGGCCCCCAAGCACGCTCAGCGGGCCGAAGGAAACCCAGAACATCCCAAGCGCGAGAGCCAGCATCCACCTCGCCGCGCGGCCTACGGAACTTCCATGGAGCGACCCGCGAAGGAGTGCAACCGCCAACACGGCCCCGGCAACAAATCCCAAATAGGTCCCACCGTTGAGTGTGGTCGGCGCAAAACCCGCATCCATGCCGCTCCCCAAAACTCCACCCCGATCGAACCAGCTCAATGCGCTTTTGGAGCTGAAGGCCCTTTGCCAGCCTTCGAATGGGCCAAGCTGGAACATCGTGACAAAACTGGTTTCCCGAAGAGCAGGCAGGTTGGGAATCACCGCGAGAAAAACCACTGCCCCCAGCACGAGCGTGGTGGCTTTCCAGTTGGGCCGCTCCGATCTCGGCCGCGCGAAAAACTCCACGGCAGCAAAGACACCCAGCGCGGGCGCGGCCATCAAGGCCGTTTTTCCATAAGCAAGCGCCAGCGCGGAAAAAGCCACAGCGAGCGTGATAGCCGAACGGGGAGTTCCTTCGCGCAAGAACCCCACCAAAGCCCAGAGCAACCACGGAAAAATCGCCAGTGAGGCCACAACAACGAAATGCTCGAACGCCGCAGCGCGCGTTAGCGCCGAGGGATTCAGCAAAAACAAAACCGCGCCCAGCCATGCAGCAAGGCGGTTATCGACCCAGCGGCGCAGAAAGAAAAACATCCCTGCCGCGCCAGTAATCAAGCACGCGGCGACAGCCACTTTGCTCCCTATCAAAAACCCAAAACTTCCCGCGCCCGCAAGCAGGAGCGCATTAGAAAACATCATGCCCCACGCAGGTGCGAGGCTTGTTCCTTGCTGGAACATCGGCGACCACCACGGCCACGATCCGAGGCTTTGGATTCCTCGAAAAAAATCCCCCGCCTTGGCGAAATTCGCCAACAGCTCCTGATCTGAAACGGGCTGCCCGACCCACGCCCACAGGCAAGCCGCAACGGCGAGCACAGGCACCACCAGAGCCAAAAATCGCCACAGGATTTTCATCGAGGCGGCATCTTCCGCAGACGCGCTGGGATGTCACGGCGAAAGCCGCCGCTCAGGTGCGAACCGGTTTGGGTTGGTTTGAGAAATGCTCCTGCACGGCCCACGCGATGCGGAAGCCGACACTGGATCCACGAGCGTTTGGATCATTCGCATTGCGCGCGGAGGACATCAGGCCGCTTCCGTAGAAATCCCACGCCCCTCCGCGTAGAGTGTGGAAGGTGCGTGATGAGTTGAAATTGTCCATGCACCATTCCCAGACATTGCCACTGAGGTCGAAGAAGCCGAATTCGTTGGCGGGAAAAGAACCGACCGGCGAAGTAAATTCAAAGTCATCCACCTTGAGGGTTTGGTGGTAATTTCCGACGCCCTTGCGTGGCGGATAGCCGGGACCCCACGGGTAGCCGGGCTTTAGCTTGCTGCGTTCAGCTGGAGTGTCCTGACTCTCGTGCGAGAGACCGATCGCCGCGCTCCATTCGAGGTCGGTGAGCAATCGGTAAAATTGATCCTCGGGCATGAGCCCCGCTTCGCGCTCTTTGGCAGTGAGCCAGAGGCAAAAATCAATCCCCTCATGCCAACTGACATTCACAACCGGGTTATTGGAATCCGTCGGATTTTTTTGGTCGGGAAACTGGATGCCTTTTTCCACACAGTAGAGTCTGTAATCGCACACTCGGGTGGGCCAGATGCAGGCAAGGGTCTTGAATCGCGGAACAGTGACCAAAGGCATTCCAATGCTATTGATATGCGGATTAGAAACCGAAGCCTTCGGCATCGGGGTCACTTGGATCACGCCGCCTTCGTGGTTCAACTTTGCAAAGGCGGCGAGCAGTCGTCTGCGGTCGCCGATTTTGGCCACGCCCAAATCCTTCAAGTCGGCATCCGTGAGATAGCCCAAGACGGCGTCATCTACGCCTTCGTTTAAGAAGTTCTTCAAGAGACTTTCTCTCTTTTCGATCTTCAAGATCGCCTCAAGCTGTAATGTGATATCGATAAATTTTTCCCCGTTTTGTCCTACGGCTCGCAAACCTCAACAAACCGTTCGGCATCGCGAAACCCACGGATGATCGTAAAGAATAGCTTGTTTATACTTAAAAGCGGCCAAGGTGTCGTGCAACATTTTCCTTAATTTTAATTCCGATGTTCCGCACGCATTGCCTTCGGTCTTTGAGCTTGACGCAGCGCGGCTAATGGCCGTTTATCTCCGGCTTTTTTAAGACCTATTTTGACATCAATTTTCGCGGACATCATTCCAAGCCAAGCCGTCTGGACGATCGCTTACATCACGGTTCTTTTCGGTCTCTCGATTTACGGGCTTCACCGCTACTCGATCGTCCACTTGTTTCTAAAAAACCGGCACGCCACCGACCTGCCGGCCCGTCATTTCGAGGAACTGCCCGTCCTCACGGTCCAGCTACCTGTTTTCAATGAATATCATGTCGTTGAGAGGCTTTTGGATGCTGTGGCGGCGATCGACTACCCGCGCGATCGGTTGGAAATCCAAGTCCTCGACGATTCCACAGACGAGACCTTCGCGCTCTGCCGGGACAAAGTCGCCGCGCTGAAGGCTTGCGGTCTCGACATCGTCCACATTCACCGCACCAACCGCGCCGGCTACAAGGCAGGAGCGCTTGAAAACGGCCTGCACTCCGCGCGCGGGGAGTTTGTTTTCATTCTGGATGCGGATTTCGTTCCCCAGCCGGACATTCTCCACAAACTCATCCACCATTTCACCGACGAAAAAACCGGGATGGTGCAGGCGCGGTGGGGGCATTTGAACGCCGGGGAGTCGCTGCTCACACGGTTGCAGGCGATGTTTCTCGACGGCCATCTCCTGCTGGAACAAACCGCGCGCGCGCGGAGTGGACGGTTTTTCAATTTCAACGGCACCGCCGGCATGTGGCGGCGGCGCTGCATCGAGGATGCCGGCGGTTGGGAGCATGACACACTCACCGAGGATTTGGACCTTAGCTACCGCGCCCAACTCCGAGGCTGGCGGTTTGTTTTTCTTCCGGATGTGATCGTGCCGGCGGAACTCCCCGAGGACATCGACGGCTTCAAATCGCAGCAACACCGCTGGACGAAAGGCTCGATCCAGACTTGTCTGAAAATCCTCCCCGCCGTCTGGCGCTCCCGCATTCCGCTCACTCTCAAAACCGAGGCGACCATCCACCTCACCTCGAATTTCGGCTATCTACTTCTCGTCCTACTGTGCCTGCTGACCCTGCCGCACAGTCGCACCGAGGCGAGCTTTTGGCGCACGCTGCTCGTCGACATCCCGATTTTTCTGGCGACCACTGTTTCGATTTTCATCTTCTACGCCGTCGCCCTCCGCCATGCGCATCCGAAGACCTGGAAGCAAAAAATCACGCTCCTTCCCGGCCTCATCGCGCTGGGCATCGGCATGTCCGTGAACAACGCCCGCGGGGTGCTCGATGCGGTTTTCAGAAAACAATCGGAGTTCACCCGAACCCCGAAACGCGGCAACCCCGTCGGCCAACTCACACGCTATGTCCCGAGGAGGACTTGGGTGCCGCTGCTTGAGGTTTTCTTCGCCTTGTATTTCCTTGTTTGTCTCGTGGATGCCTGCCTGGGCGGACGCTGGACGTCCCTGCCATTCCTGGCGTTGTTCGTCATCGGATTTTCCTATGTCGCCATCCTATCATTCGGCGCGCGCTGGAGTTCTCCGGGCTTCTGGTCGGCGGAATCCATCTCGGTCGTCGGCGGACTTCAAAAAACCGGCGCCGCCCTCGCGCTCGCCTCCACCCTTCTCCTCGGAGGATGCGCCTCCGGCTCGCGAAACCAAATGATCATCAGCGCCGCCGACCAAAAGATGGTTCTGCTGCGCGATGGAAAACCCACCCGCTCTTTTCCCGTGTCCACCTCGAAATTCGGACTCGGCGACACCCGGGGCTCCTACGCCACGCCGCTCGGAAGGCTCCGCGTGAGAAAAAAGATCGGCGATGACATGCCGGCCGGAACGGTTTTCAAAGGCCGCATCCCCACCGGCGAGGTATTGCCAGTCAATGCTCCCGGCCGCGATCCGATCGTCACGCGCATCCTGTGGCTCGAGGGCCTCGAAGCTCGGAACCGCAACGCATTTTCGCGCTATATCTACATCCACGGCACACCCGAGGAGCGAAATATCGGGCAACCCGTCAGCTTCGGATGCATTCGTATGAGATCGTGTGATGTCATCGAATTGTTCGACTCCATTGGAGTGAACGCGCAGGTATTCGTCACCCCGAAACCCCTCCCGCGCGAACTCGCACAGATCAGTGAAAGCCAAAGTGGGCCAGCTTCCCAAGGCGACCACCAACCGCTTTAATCCCTTTCGATCCCGAACTTGCCCGATGTCCATCCACCGCTAATCTGATTTCATGTTCGAGACACTCACCCAAATCGAAACCGCTTCCCCCCTCGGGACGGCCTTCCGATGATCGAGACTCAGAAAAGTTCCATCATGAACCCGCTCGAGGAGCGGATCATCTACAAATTCCGCAACAGCCTCCTGCTCGCCGAGGCCCTCACCCACCCGAGTATTTCGCTCGAGCGAAAAAATTATCCTTTTGATAACCAGCGCTTGGAGTTTCTCGGCGACTCCGTGATCCAGGTCTCGGTGACCGAACACCTCTTCCGGATGTTTCCCGAATTCGGCGAAGGCCAATTAACGAAACTCCGCACCCGTATCGTCTCGCGGCCTGCTCTGCGCGAACGGGCGGTGGCCATCGACCTCGGCAGCTTCATCATGATGGGACACGGCGAGGAGGCCAATGGCGGGCGCGAACGAGCATCCACTCTGGCCGATGCCTTCGAGTCACTCGTCGGCGCGATCTATCTGGATGGAGGCTACGACGCCGCACGCATTTTCATTCTGCGACAAATGGATGGCGTCTTCACCGAAATCGCCAACCAGCCCGAGGAGATCAACCCGAAGGGCTATTTGCAGGAAATCCTCCAAGCGATCCAGCCCGCAGCCCCCGACTACCAGATCATTTCGCAAACCGGGCCAGAACACTCCAAGATTTTCATCTGCTGCGTTGTCTGGAACGCACTCGAACTCGGGCAAGGCCAAGGCTCCAGCAAAAAAGAGGCGCAGGTCGCCGCGGCGCAGGTGGCCCTCGAAAAACGGCTCTGGGAAGGCCTCGAGCGGCCTCGCTCCCCGCAAAAAAAGAAAAAGAAGAAGAAATGATTTACCAACTTTCGCTTCAGACCACCGGGCTCGCCGCCGGGATTCTCTTGCTGGTCTCGCATGCCGCCGCTCTGTTGAATCCGGCTGGAGCCATGCGATTCGCCAAGGCCCTGCCTCGCTCACGGCCCATGGCAGCGATCCTACTCGTGATCGCCGCGGCGTGGAGCTTCGTGATGGTTCAAGACCTCGACCTCGGCGAATTTTCCAGGCTCCGCGGTATGATGCTCCTCGCCATTGTGGCCGGCGCGATTCTCTCGTGGTTGTATGTTGAGGAATTCCTGACCGTGCGCGCCCTGGGCATGCTCTTATTGCTCGCCGCCGAGCCCCTGCTCGAATCCGCTATGCTTCGACACGAATCGAGCCGCGTTCTTCTGACGCTTCTCGCCTACCTCTGGGCTACTGCCGGGCTATTTTGTGTCGGCATGCCCTATCTGCTCCGAGACCTGATCGCGTGGGCCACCGCAAACCCGCTCCGCTGGAAAATCTCCTGCCTCGGCGGCATCGCTTACGGCGCCTTGCTTGTCGCCTGCGCTGTGCTTTGGTGGTAGCTGAAGATTCCCTTCAGATTCAAATCCCCGTTTGACAACCCTTCAGCGTTACCAGCCCGTGGAATTCGGAAACGAGGGCGCTGGCCGGAGCGGTCGGCGAGGGGTAAATTTTCCCCGCTGGGAAAACATCAATCGTTGTAAGCGTTCTCGCCGTGCTCGGAGATGTCGAGGCCGGCATCCTCATCCTCACGCGAGACCCGCAATGGCGTGATCAAGCCGACGACCCAGATAATGATCAATGTGGCTACCCCGGAGTAAAGAATCGTGAAACCGACCCCAGCCAGTTGGTTTAGAAATTGGCCCGAGCTTCCAGCGAGCGAGACGGCGGCTCCATCGCGAGTGAAGGTAGCGGCGATGAGCGGATTCACTGCTGGATCGGCTAGTAGTCCCAGCAAAAGAATGCCCACCGTGCTTCCCATGCAATGGACTCCGAAGACATCCAGCGAGTCATCGTATTTGAATGCACGCTTCAGCCTGGAGACTGCGAAGTAGCACGCTGCGCCACCCGCCAGCCCGATGCAAAATGCGGCGGGGATTCCCACAAAACCAGACGCCGGAGTGATCGTGGCCAACCCGGCGACCATGCCCGATGCTGCGCCGAGAACACTCGGCCTTCCTGCAAGAATCCACTCGATCGCCACCCAGGCCAGAGTAGCACCGACTGCCGAAAAATGCGTCGCGGAGAAGGCGGAAGTCGCCAAGCCCCCAGCAGTCAGAGCGCTTCCTGCATTGAAGCCAAACCAACCCACCCACAAAAGCCCAGTGCCAATCAGCGAGAGCACGACATTGTGAGGAATCATGGGCTCCGAGGGATACCCGCTTCGCTTTCCGAGATAAATCGCCGCAACCAGAGCCGCGAAGCCGGAGGAAATATGCACCACGATGCCGCCCGCGAAATCCAGCACAGGAATCCGGCCGCCCAAGGCCCAGTTGAACAACCCCCCATTCCCCCAAACCATGTGCGCCAAAGGACAATAAACTAATAGAATCCAAAGTGACATGAAGAGCAGGTAGGCCCCGAAACGAATTCTCTCCGCCACCGCGCCGCTGATCAGAGCCGGCGTAATAATGGCAAACATCATTTGAAAAAGCATGAAGGTCTGGTGCGGAATCGTCGCCGCGTAGGTGGTATTCGGCTCCACCCCGACCCCGCCTAGAAAGAAATACTGCAGCGGATTGCCGAAGAAGGCATTCCCGTCCGCAAACGCAATACTGTAGCCCACCGCCATCCAGAGAAACGACGCCAGCGCCATCAGGATCAAGCTGTGCATCATGGTCGCCAAAACATTTTTGCGCCGCACCAGCCCGCCGTAGAAAAGAATCAACCCCGGCGCCGTCATCATCAGCACCAGCGCCGTGCACACGAGCATCCAGGCGTTGTCACCGGCATTGATTGCTGGCTGCGGGTTTTCAGATGCCCCCGCGCTTCCACAAAAAAGGAGCATCAGGAAAACAATGAGGCTACGGCGAAGACGAACCAAGAGATTGGGAGAGGCGTGCATGGAGCCGTTATTTCTGAAGAAACCCGTCCGCTCGGTCAATTTCGAACATGCAATTTTTTAAATCCAAGGCCGTCCCAGCCCCAAAAGATACTGGCCTACGAATAAAAATTCTTACACGAAGTCGCGAAGACACGAAGGTCAAGAGGCCCAAATCGAATCCAAGGTAGGGCGGGGCTCAGCGAACCTACCCAACCGATTTTTATTCGCGGCAGAAATTGATTTCCGGCTTCCGGTTTTCAATTTCCCATTCTCAGTGGATACGGGAACTTTATCCCTCGCCGATTTCGGCTTGGAGCGCTTCGGCGATGCGGTCGGCGTGGAGGTCGATGGCGGATTGGTCGCGGCCTTCGATGAGGAGTCGGATTTTCGGCTCGGTGCCGGAATAGCGCAGGAGCACTCGGCCTTTGCCTTGCAGGTCGGACTCGGCGGCGGCGAGGAGTTTTTGGATCGCGGGGAGAGTATCGAGCGGGGGCTTGTCCTTCACGCGGAGGTTGCGCTGGGCCTGAGGATATTTTTTCAGGACTTTCCGGAGCTCGCTGAGAGGTTTGCCGGTCTCGATCATGACGCGGAGGATTTGGAGGGCGCTCACGATGCCGTCGCCAGTGCTGGCATGGTCGCGGAAGATCATGTGGCCGCTCTGCTCGCCGCCGACATTGTGGCCGTCGCGCAGCATGGCTTCGATGACATAGCGGTCGCCGACTTTGGTGCGGAGCACTTTGCCGCCGCGGGATTCGAGGGTTTCGTCGAGGCCGAAATTGCTCATGACGGTGGCAACGAGGGTGTTTCCTTCGAGGCAGCCGCGCTGGAGGTGGTCAACGGCGGCGATGGCCATGATCTCGTCGCCATCGACGAGGTCGCCATTTTCGTCGCAGAGAAGGACGCGGTCGGCGTCGCCGTCATGCGTGATGCCGACTTGGGCTTTGCAGTCGCGCACGAGTTTTTGAATTTGCCCGGGGTGGGTGCTGCCGCAGTTGGCGTTGATGTTTGTGCCGTTGGGGTGGTTGTTGATGACGACAAGGTCGGCACCCAGTTCGCGAAGGATGCAGGGGCTGGACTTGTAGGCCGCGCCGTTGCCGCAATCGAGAGCGATGCGAAGCGATTCGAGCGTGAAGCCACGAGGGAAGCTTTGCTTGGCAAACTCGACATAGCGGCCGAGGGCGTCATCGATGCGGTAGGCCTTGCCGATTTTCGTGGCGGTGGGGCGGATGCTTTCGATCTCTCCGCTGAAGACGAGATTTTCGATCCGCGCTTCGATTTCGTCGTCGAGTTTGTAGCCGTCGTGGCGGAAAAATTTGATGCCGTTGTCCTCGTAGGGATTGTGAGAGGCGGAGAGGACGATGCCTGCGTCAGCTCGGAGCGAGCGGGTGATGTAAGCGACGCCGGGCGTGGGGAGCGGGCCGATGATCAGGGCGTCGGCGCCGAGCGAGGTGAGGCCCGCGACCATGGCGTTTTCGAGCATGTAGCCGGAGAGACGCGTGTCTTTACCGATGACGATTTTGAGACGGCCAACGCGCGAGGAGGAACGGTTTTGCGCGAAGACATGGGCGGCGGCGCGGCCGAGCTTGAGGGCGGTTTCCGCTGTGACGGGCTCGATGTTGGCAACGCCCCGAACGCCATCGGTTCCAAAAAGTTTTCGCGGATTATGACTCATTTCGACGGAGATTTTTTCTGTGGTTTCTTCATTTCGGCTGCGGCGGGAGGCGGCGTGGGGCTATGCCTCTCCGGTGTCCGGCCGACGCCCTGCTTGATGAGATACCACAGGACGGAGGCCAAAATCAGGCTCGTCAGCTTCGCTTGCCAGTGATTGAGCAGAATCGCTTTCATATTTTTCTTGGAAGAGGAGTTGGCTGAGACGCAGGCGGAATTTTTCGACTCCCAGATTCCGCTCGATTCGCCCCGCATGGCAAATGGAAACCTGCCCGGTTTCTTCGGAGACGACGAGTGTGATGGCGTCGGACTCCTCGCCCAGGCCCAGCCCGGCGCGGTGGCGCAGGCCGAGGTTACGGTCCAAATCTTCGCGCTGAGTGAGAGGAAAAATGCATGCAGCGGCCACAATGCGGTCGCCGCTCACGACCAAGCCGCCATCGTGCAGGACCGTCTTGGGATGAAAGATTGTAAGGATGAGTTCCTTTGTGAATTTGGCGTCGATCGGCACGCCGGTTTCCACAAAGCCCTTGAGATTGATGTCCCGCTCGATCGCGATGAGGGCGCCAAAACCTTTACTGGAAAGCTCGAAAACCGTGTCGGTGATGTCCTCCACCGTTTCGCGCTCTTGCGAGGGCGAAGTGAAAAACCGGTGACTACCGAGTTCAGTGAGCGCGCGGCGGAGTTCAGGTTGGAAAATGACGACGAGTGCGATGGCGAGGAAAACGGAAATGCTCCGGAGCAGCCAGCCGATGACCTCGAGGTTCAAAAGCTGAGAGACAAAAGTCAGCGTCAGAAAAACCAGCGCGAGGCCGATGAGGATGCGAGCGCCGTGGGTCCCCTTGAGATACGAATAAATGTAATAAATGACCGCCGCGAGGATTGCGATCTCAACGCCGGAGGTCCATTCCTCCTTCAGAAATGCAAAGGAGGCCTCAAACATCAGCTTGGAGCGCCTCGGCTGTGCGGAGCGCGAGAACATGGGGTTTGGCTTCGTGGACTCGGAAAATCCTCGCGCCGCGCTCGCGGCAGAGGGCGGTCAATGCCACGCCGGGCCAGAGGCGGTCTTCCATCGCCGAGGAATTGGCGAAATGGCCGAGGAGGGATTTGCGCGAAACGCCGATGAGAAGCGGACGGGCGAGGGACGCGAAGGATTTCAAACCCGCGAGGAGAGTGAGGTTGTGCGCGGGGGTTTTTCCAAAACCGATTCCTGGGTCAAGGGCGATGCTCATCGGGTCGAGGCCGAACGCTACCGCCCGCTCAAGGGAGTGTCGAAAAAATTCCCCGACCTCGGCGACCACATCATCGTAGGTCGGCGCCGACTGCATCGTTCGCGGCGTTCCCTGCATGTGCATCACAACAACCCCGGCGCGTGACTCAGCGGCGAGGGCCGTCATTTCAGGATCACCGCGCAGGCCGGTGACATCGTTGATGATGTCCGCACCCGCCTCCAGAGCGGCGCGGGCGACGGAGGCCTTCGAGGTGTCGATGGAAATGGGAACCTTGGTCGCGCGGCGGAGGGCTTGGATCACGGGGAGAACTCGCTGGGTTTCCTCCTCAGCCGAAACCCCCTCGCTACCCGGACGGGTGGATTCCCCGCCGATATCGAGGATTTCGGCTCCCTCGGCAACGAGCGACAGGCCGTGCGAGCAGGCCTCGTCGGGGTTGAGAAACTCACCACCGTCAGAAAACGAATCGGGCGTGACATTCACAATGCCCATGACGACGCCACGCCGCGTGAGATCGATTTCGCGGCTGCGGATTTTCCAGATCACTTTTTGCCGAGGCGAATGGCGGCCGAGCGGCCGTGAGCATCGAGGCCTTCGATCTCGCTGAATTTTTCGATGATCGGGAGCGAGGCACTAAGGGATTTTTTATCGAACATCACTACACTCGTGCGGCGCTGGAATTGGTCGGCCGTGAGGCCCGCAAACGAATGGCCCGCGCCCCCGGTGGGGAGTTCGTGGCTGGGTCCGGCGAGGAAATCACCAGCGGCAACAGGTGACATCGCGCCGAGGAAAATCGCGCCAGAGCTGTGGAGTTGCATCGCGATTTCGCCGGGAGCCTCGGTGGCAATCGAGACATGCTCGGAGGCGTAGGAATTGGCAAGCCGGATCGCGGCATTCATGTTCTCGGCGAGAACGAGGATCGTGTTCTTGAGCGCTTTGGCGAGTTCGGCGGGGCGTTTCGAGAGTTTGGTTTGGCGCTCGATCGACTTCGTGGTGGCGGTGAGGATTTTTTCGGAATCGGTCAGCAGGATCGCTTGGCTGCCATGGCCGTGCTCGGCCTGCGCCAACAAGTCGGCGGCGATCCAATCGGCGTTGGCGGTCTTGTCAGCGATGACCAAAACCTCGCTCGGGCCGGGCAGGAGATCGATCGCGACCTTGCCGAAAACCTGGCGCTTGGCTTCAACGACGAAGGCATTGCCGGGACCGAAGATTTTTTGGACCGGGCGGATGGTTTTGGTTCCCAATGCCAGCGCGGCGACGGCTTGCGCACCGCCGACGCGGTAGATCTCGGTCGCTCCGCAACGCGAGAGCGCCGCGAGCAGCGCGGGGTGGACTTTTCCATCTGGGCCAGCGGGCGTGACGGCGACAATTTCAGGAACGCCAGCAGCCTCGGCGAGGGTGCAGGTCATCACCGCTGTGGAAACCAACGGCGCGGTGCCGCCGGGGATGTAGATGCCTACGCGGCGGAAGGGATCGAACCGCTCGCCGGTGATCGCGCCTTGGCGGTTTTTCATGAACCAGCTCTTGCGCAGGCTCCGCTTGGCAAAGGCGCGCACATTGGCGCGGGCGGCGTCGATCGCTTTCCAGGTATCCTTCGGCAGGCCATTGCAAGCCTCAGCGATCTCGGCGGGCGTCACGGAAATTTGAAACGGCTTCAGCGCGGGTCCGCCGAATTTTTTGGTGAACTCGAGAAGGGCGGCGTCACCTTTCGCGGCGACCTTCGCGAGGATTTCGGCGACGGTTTTGGACACCGCCGGGTCAGGCGAGGAATGGCGTTGGAGACAGGCAAGCGCGGCGGCGTAGCCTTTGTCTTTCGGACGGAGAATCCGCATCAGGTTATTTGATGTAGGCCAGCACGAACGCGACGATAAAAATATTCACCAGCGCGAGTTCAAAAAACACATACCAGCCGAGTTTCATGAGCTGGTCGTAGCGGAAACGCGGCACAGTCCAGCGCACCCAGATGAAGAAGATTAGAAGCGCGATGATCTTGGCGAAAAACACGCCGATGTTCACCAACCCCGCGAGCACGCCGGGGATGCCGGGCAACGAGCCGTCGGGAATGAGCGGAAAGCTCCAACCGCCGAGGAAAAGGGTCACGATCACGCCCGAGCCGGCAATCATCGCGGCGTATTCGCCCAGGAAAAACAACGCGAAGCCCATGCCCGAATATTCGGTGTGGTAGCCGCCGACCAGCTCCTGCTCGGCCTCGGGAAGGTCGAACGGGGCGCGGTTCGTCTCGGCGAACATGGCGATCAGGAAAATGACAAAGGAAATCAGCATCGGCACCCAAAGCAGGATGCGTTGGAGAGAAAATCCAGCGGTGAATGTTTGTGCGATCGCACCGATGTCACCGGAGAGAATCAGATCCCAAGTGAGACCTTTGGCCCACAGTGGAAAAACCATCCATCCGTTCTCGCGCTGCCAAAGGACGATTTCCGGAAGGCTGAGCGTGCCGCACACCATGAACACCGGAATCACCGAAAGCCCGAGCGCGAGCTCGTAGGAAATCATCTGCGAGCTGGAGCGGATGCCGCCGAGGAAAGGGTATTTCGAATTCGAAGCCCATCCGGCCAGCACGATTCCGTAAACACCCAATGAGGAAACCGCGAAGACATAAAGAACGCCAATATTCACATCGGCGATGACCATCGGGATGCCGAAAAGCGAGCTGCCGAACGGCAGGACAGCCAGCACCAAGATGGCCGGCACCATCGAGAGCTTCGGCGCGATGTAGTAGTAGAATTTGTTTACCTCGGCCGGGATGAAATTTTCCTTCAGGAGGAGTTTGAGGGCGTCGGCGATCGGCTGGCCGAGGCCTTGGATGCGAATGCCGGTGAGCGGGATACCGGTGCGGTTCGGGCCGACGCGGTCTTGGATCCACGCGCAAATTTTGCGCTCCGCGTAAACCGTGTAGGAAACCAAGCCGAGGATCACTGCGAGAAGGCCGATGGTTTTCGCCAACGAGGTCCAGACCAGAAAAACCTCCGGCTGCAACATGACATTCAGGATATTCATAGAGAACGCGTGGGATTAAAGCCAACCCGGCCCGGCTGTCGAGACGCAAGACGGGCGGGGCGGGCGTTACAGTTTGGATTTTTCCAGAAACTTTCCGTCGGCATCGACGCGCGCGGTGGCAACGGCCTCGGCCTGGTCGGCGAGTTTTTTGAGTTTGGCAACCTGCGCCTCGGTCGGAACCGCCCCCTGCGTTTCCACCATGACAAGTCGGATTTCGCGGAGCCGAGCGATGAAAGCCGCGACCATCTCGGTTTCCTTAAGGCGGGGATTCAGCGTATCGAGACGATCGAGGAAATACTCCACCACCTCGATGCGCCCCAGGGCTTTGGCTTTGGCCTCGGAGTAGCGCTCCTCGGTGCTGGTCGCACCAAGCTGGAACCCTCGCAACCACCCGCCGAGGCTGATGATGTGGGCCATTTCCTCGTCGTGGAGCTCCATCATCGATTGCTCCACATCGTCCTGTGTGCGGACTAATTCCTCGCGCATGCCGACCCAGTCGCCTTTGTCAGAGAGCTCGAAGAGGCTTTTGCTGCGCTTCGTCAACTGACCACCGACACCGAGCGCCTTGGATTCACGAATGAGTTCCTTGCCGATGTTTTGAATATCCTGCGGACGCTCCGCGAGCGTGAACATGAACCCGTCCGCAACAAGCGATCCAAAATGCAGCGCGGTCTGAAGGCGGTTGCCAAAAGAGGCCGAGTGGTCGGTGGCTTCGATGAGTTTGATCGGAATCGGGCGGAAAACCTCGAGGTCGTTGAGCAGGTTCGCGATCGAGGGCGAGGTGATGGGATTGACCCCCAATTCCTCCCGCATGTGCTCGTCGGAACTCTCCCGCAAATCCTCGGAAAATTGCTCCTCGGTTTGGCTGAAGCCGGAAGGTGCTCCGAGCAACAGGCAGGCTAGAATGGAAAAAACGCGACGCACTATTATTGAACAGACCAGCGTCTGGCGAAGCGATCAAGCGAGAAACGGCTTTCGATTGTTGGCCATTGGTTCATATTTTCCCCCATGATCATCGGCGTCCCCAAGGAAATCAAAGCCCAGGAGCACCGCGTCGCCCTCCTCCCCTCGGCGGCCTACCAACTCATCAAGCACGGCCACAAAGTGCTCGTCGAAACAAACGCCGGTGCGGGCATCGGCTTCGGCGATGACAACTACGCCCAAGCCGGCGCGGAGATCGTCAAAAGCCACGCGGAGGTTTTCGAGCGCGCGGACTTGGTGGTGAAAGTCAAAGAGCCGCTGCCCGAGGAATACGGCCTGCTTCGCAAAGACCAGATCCTCTTCACCTACCTCCACCTCGCTGCCAGCAAACCCCTCACCGAGGCTCTCCAAAAAACCGGCGCGACCAGCATTGCCTATGAAACCGTGCGGGTGAACAACCGCCTCCCGCTCCTCGAGCCCATGAGCGAGATCGCGGGCCGCATGTCCGTCCTTGTCGGCGGGTATTTTTTAGCAAAACACACCGGAGGAAAAGGCGTCCTTCTCGGAGGCGTCCCCGGAGTTCTTCCCGGAAAAGTCGTCGTCATCGGCGGCGGCACCGCTGGAGTCAACGCCGCCCGCATGGGGACCGGCCTCGGAGCCGATGTCACGATCCTCGAAGTCGATCTCGAGCGGATGCGCTTTCTCGACATCACCATGGGCACCGCCCACACGCTCTACTCCAGCGAAGCCAGCCTGCTCGACCTCCTGCCGACCGTGGATCTTCTCATCGGCGCGGTGCTTGTCCCCGGCGCCAAAGCCCCGAAGCTCATCACCCGCGAAATGCTCCGCCTGATGAAACCCAATAGCGTTGTGGTGGATATCGCCATCGACCAGGGTGGCTGCCTCGAAACCTCCCGCCCGACCACGCACGACAATCCGACTTTTGTCGAGGAAGGGATCGTCCATTATTGCGTCGCAAACATGCCCGGCGCCTACGCCCGCACCGCCACGCAAGCCCTCACCAATGTGACCTACCGCTACATCGAAGCGCTCGCCGATTACCCGCTGAAGGAGGCCTTCCAGCGCGCCCCCGGCCTCGTCGACGGCCTCAGCGTTCAGGATGGAAAAATCCACTGCAAGGTCGTTGCCGAAGCGCATGGTTTGGATTACACGCCCTTCGCGCCATGAGCAGTCTTCAGGATCAAATTCACCACATCGGCAAAAACGCCCGCGCCGCCTCGCGTGCCCTCGCCCGGCTTGATTCGAAAACCAAAAACTCCGTCCTCATCGCGATGGCCGACGAGTTGATCGTCCGCCTGCCCGACATCCTTGAGGCGAACGCCGCCGATGTCGCCGAAGCCGAAAAGAACGGCCTCACCAAAGCCTCGATCGACCGCCTCCGCCTTACGGAAAAACGCATCGCTGAAATGGCCGACGGCATCCGCCAAGTCGCCTCGCTGCCCGATCCCGTTGGCGAAATCCTCCGCGACTGGACCCAACCCAACGGCATCCATCTCCAAAAAATCCGCACCCCCATCGGCGTCATCGGCATCATTTACGAATCCCGCCCGAATGTCACCGCCGACGCCGCCGTTCTCTGCATCAAAACCGGTAACGCCGTCATCCTCCGCGGCGGCTCCGAGGCCCTCGCCTCGAACCTCGCCATCGCCAAAGCTCTCCAAGCCGGCGGATTCAACGCCGGCCTGCCCGACTACTCCGTCCAACTCATCCCGACCAAGGACCGCGAAGCCGTGAAAATCATGGCGGCCATGGACCAATTCATGGATGTCATCATCCCGCGCGGGGGCCACTCGCTCATCGAAGCCGTCGTCGCCGCCGCCCGCATGCCCGTCATCAAGCACTACGACGGCATCTGCCATGTGTTCGTGGACCGCGAAGCCGACCTCCGCATGGCCCTCGACATTGCCCTCAACGCAAAGTGCCAGCGCCCCGGCGTCTGCAATGCCATGGAAACCCTCCTCGTCCACCGTGACATCGCCGCCGAGTTTTTCCAACTCGCCTCCGAAGAATTTTCCAAAAACCAAGTCGAGCTCGTGGCCGACCCCGCCGCGCACCAAATCCTCTCCGCGCTCGGCTACCCGAAACTCCGCGAAGCCGACGAATCCTCGTTCCGCACCGAGTGGCTCGACCTCATCCTCTCCGTCCGCGTTGTCGAAAACCTCGCCGCCGCCATCGACCACATTGAAACCTTCGGCTCCCACCACAGCGACGCGATCGTCACGAACAACGAAACCTCGGCCCAAGAATTTCTCGCCAGCGTCGATTCCGCCACGGTCTACTGGAACGCCTCCACCCGCTTCACGGACGGCGGTGAATTCGGATTCGGTGCCGAGATCGGCATCAGCACCGACAAACTCCACGCCCGCGGCCCCATGGGCCTCGAAGAATTGACCACCTACAAATACCTCATCCGAGGCCAAGGCCAGATCCGGAAATGAAATCCTCCCTCTCCGTGTCCTCTGTGTCCTTTGACTCGCTCGCTCCCGCTCGTCTCGCCCTTCGGGCCAACTGGCGTTGGTCTATCTCAAAGGCCCCCGCCTTTTCGATTGTGGTCAATCCATGAAAACCCTGCGCGTCCACTACGAAGGCCGCGTCCAAGGCGTAGGCTTCCGTTACACAGTTAAAAACCTCGCCCGCGAATTTGAAGTTTCCGGCACCGTCGCCAACCTCCCCGACGGCCGGGTCGAACTCCTCGCCATCGGCGACCACGACGAAGTCGATGCCTTCCTTGAAGCCATCCGCACCAGCGCCCTCGCCGGCCACATCACCCTCGAAAGCCCGCGCGAAATCGCCCGTCCCACCGGCCTTCGCGGCTTTTCCATCGTCCCATGAGCACGCCTGCCGTCCAGATCGAGAACATCTCAAAAGTCTTCCCCGTCCCGCTCCGCCGCCAGCGCGTTCAGGCCGTGAAAAACCTCAGCCTTGTCGTCGAGCCCGGCCAGGTCTACGGCCTCCTCGGACCGAACGGCTGCGGCAAAAGCACCACGCTCAAAATCCTCCTTGGCCTCGTCACGCCAAACTCCGGCCGAGCCCTCGTCTTCGGCAAGGACAGCCGCGAATATCGCAGCCACCGCGATGTCGGCTTCCTCCCCGAGAATCCCTACTTCCACAAATTTCTCACCGCCGCCGAACTCCTCTCCTTCCACGGAAAAATCTGCGGCCTCTCGGGAAAAAAACTCACCACCCGCATCGATGAACTCATCGATCTCGTCGGCCTGCGCGACGCCCGCGACCGCCGTGTTGGCGGCTTCTCGAAGGGCATGCTCCAACGCATCGGCCTTGCCCAGGCCCTCGTCCACGACCCAGGCCTTGTCGTCCTCGACGAACCCACCGCCGGAGTCGACCCCGCCGGTTCTCACCAAATCCGCGACCTTATTCTCGACCTCAAAAAACGCGGCAAGACCATCCTCCTCACCTCCCACCTCCTCGAGCAGGTGCAGGAAATCTGCGACCGCGTCGGTATCATGGCCCGAGGCGAAATGATCTGCGAAGGCCCGCTGGAAGATCTCGTCCGCGTGAAAAACCAAACCGAGTTCGTCATCGAAAACGCCACGCCCGAACTCGCCGCGCAAATCCAAAACCTCGTCGCCGCATCCAGCGCGAGCCTCATTGCCACCCGCCAGCCCGAGCGCTCGCTCGAAACTGTCTTTCTCGAACTCACCGGCGGCGACCGATGACCCTCACCGGCCCTCCCCGTAGCGGAAAATGGAACATTTTTCGAAGGCGCTAACCTCCTCATGAACCTCTTCCTCACCGGCACCGACACAGGCGTGGGAAAAACCTTCACCACCGCGCTCCTCACCAGCGCCCTCCGCGAAGCGGGACTCGGCACCATCGCTCTCAAGCCCCTCTGCAGCGGCGAACGCTCCGATGTCGAAATCCTCCGCGCCGCCTCAGGAAACACTCTCTCCCTCGACGAAACCAACCCCATCTGGCTTCAAGCCCCCGCCGCCCCGCTCGTCGCCGCGCAACTCGAAAACCGCACTCTCTCGCTCGATCCGCTCATCGACTGGTTCCGAAAACTTTCCTCCAAACACTCCTCCCTCCTCGTCGAAGGCGCCGGCGGCTGGCTCGTCCCCGTCACCGACACCGAAACCCTCGCCGACCTCGCCGTCCGTCTCGGCTTGCCCGTGATTCCCGTCGTCGCAAACCGCCTTGGCTGCATCAACCACACCCTCCTCACCCTTGAAAGCATCCGCACCCGCTCACTCCCCTGCCCCGGCATTATCCTGAATCACCTCACGCCTGCAGCCGACATCGCCCAGCGCACCAACGCCCAAATCCTCGCCCGCCACACCCAAATCCTCCTCGAAATCCACCCGGGCCAAACCCAAATCCCCGACGACGACCTTAGCGGTTTTTTGGAGGCCATACCGGACCTTTGAGCAAATTTAAGCCCAAAATGGAATCCTCACCTCACCTTCACCCCGTCTTCGACGATTTTGCCAGTGATGAAAAAATCGATTTTTGATTCGGAGGCGTTATTATCGTTGTTATGAGCTTTGCACAGGTTCTTGAGGAATTGCCGCGCTTTACTGCGAGCCAGAGGCAGGAGTTGCTGAAGAATGTTTTGGAATTGGATGAGCAGGGACTCTCCCCGGAAGAATTGGTGATGGTAGAAGCGCGGCTATCGGACTACGCAGCGGATCCTTCCAGGGCGATTCCGGCGAGCGAAATGGAGACCAAGCTTCGCTCGAGGCTCGGTTTGTGAGCTGGAGTGTTGTTGTTTTGCCCGAAGTTTATGCCGATCTGACAGCGGCGTCAGACTGGTATGAAGGCAAGCTGGCGGGACTGGGTGCCAGATTCACAGAGGAGGTTCTGCAAGTATGGGCCTCTTTGGCAATCAATCCGCTACTGAATTCAAAAAAGCAGCCTGGCCGAAATATTCGTTGGCGCTATCCGAACAAATTTCCCTACAAAGTTGTTTATTCGGTTGAAGAAAACACCAAATCTGTCGTCGTGGTTGCCGTAATTCACGCCGCCAGACATGAAAAGGCGCTCACCCGCCGTATTTTGGGGAATTAAACCGGCATTAGGGCTTTATTCGCAGACACCCAAGAATATGTGAATGCGTGGGACCATTAATCTTAATTTTTCTTTAAAAATAGCTGCATAATAGATAATATGCATAAAATCTCCACAGGACATCTTATGAATTTAAAACAGAAATGGACGCTTGGCATCGCTGGTATCACATTTGTTCTTTCCTGTGTTTTCGCTCCTTGGGAGGTCACAGTGCGCGATGGGAATGACATCCAGCATAGCGAAACTACTGCTGAAGCACTATGGGCGGCGCCAGCGGTAGAGTATGGAACTGCTCGGCTTCGTGTGGAGGTGCTTGTATTGGAATGGGCCGCGTTAGCCATTTTAGCAGCTTCTCTCGTTTTGCTATGCAGAGGTGGAGCTCAACGCACGCAAAATGAAAATCAGCCCGCTGCCAGCATCAAGCCACATAGCGAGACCCCCGCTAGGAAGTCGAAAGGCGAAACTGAAAGTGTAAACCTATCAAAAAGGAAAAATGAGGGAGTAAATCAAAGCGAAACATTTGCGATTCATTGGATTATTCTTTTAGTGGTTGCCATGGGATGCGCTGGATATTTTGAGGTGGACCCCGAAAATCGGACCAGCGGTTAAGAGATAAAAGCGGTGGTTGGAGGAGGTCAAAAAACCTAAAACCAACCATTGAAATGAAAGCCAAACGCAGAAGACACGATAGCGCCTTCAAGGCGCGGGTGGCCCTTGAAGCCATGAAGGAAGATAAAACGATCCACCAGATCGCGAAGGAGAACGATGTTCATCCCACGCAGGTCACGGAGTGGAAGAAAATGCTGGCGGAAAATATCGCCGGCGTGTTCGAAGGGGGCAAACGCGCTGGGAAAGAGGATTTTGAAACGGAACGGGAGAGACTCCATTCCAAGATTGGTCAACTGACCGTGGAGGTGGATTTCCTGGAAAAAAAATCCAAACAGCTCGGCCTGTGAAGCGTGCCGAGCTGGTTGAAACAAAACATCCCAAATTGAGCATCCGAAGACAATGCGAGTTGCTGCATGTGACGCGTTCGGTTTTTTACTACAAGCCAATGGAGACGAGTGAGTCGGAGCGTAAGATTATGCGCGCGCTCGATGAAGTTTATATGATCGATCCGTGCATGGGGAGTCGGCGCTTGGTGGTTAAGTTGAGGGAGGGTTACGGGCTGAAAACCAATCGCAAACAGGTGCAGAGGTTGCGGCGCGAAATGGGGATCGAAACGATCTGGTGTCGGCCCCGGCGGACAAGCCTGCCCGACAACGGGCACCGGAAATACCCGTATTTGCTCAAAGGGCGAAGCATCAGCGAGGCCGATGAGGTATGGTGCTCAGATATCACCTATATTCGAATGCCGCACGGGCATGCCTACCTGTGCGCAGTGATGGACTGGCATACGCGCTATGTGCTTGGCTGGTCGGTCTCCAACACGATGGACGCGGCATTGACAAGCCAGGCGCTGGAAAACGCCGTAAAGAAATGCCGGAAGCTGCCCGAGATATTCAACACCGATCAAGGCAGTCAGTTCACATCGCCCGAGTGGGTAGGAAAACTGGAAGGTTTGGGAATAAAAGTGAGCATGGACGGAAAAGGTCGTTGGATGGATAATGTTTTCATCGAGCGGCTTTGGAGAACGCTCAAATACGAGGATGTGTATTTGAAAGAATACGGAACGCTCTGCGATCTGCGGCAGGGATTGGGAGAATGGTTTAAACGCTACAACGCATGGCGCACACACCAAGCGCTGGGAAATCGAACCCCGGAGAAAGCCTACCTGGAAGATCGCAAAGAGAAGAAGGAGGCCGCATGAAAAAAAGGCCAGAAAACCACGCCCACCAGCTGCGCGCTTCCGATTTTTGTCTCCTGCGCTGCGGGCTCGTGCAGGCCTCTCCGCTACGCTCCGAGGCCAGCCGGGCCCTGCGCTACGGAGACAAAAATCGGAGACCAGTCCCAAAAGGAGATTGAACGGGAAACTCTGCCCCCTGTAACAAACAACCAACCCTCTGCAACCATCGCTTATTTTAACCGGACAGTGGTCTAAAAATCGGGGCCACCTCATTTAGCGCATCTTCGTTATCTCGGTGGAGATAGAAGCGCAGGCACGCCCTCTTTAGCAATTTCAGAAGCGGTGGGCGTAGCCGTTGCATTGATAGCTGGTCCTTTGTTGATTTCTGCTCTATTCAAAAAATCTCATAGGTTTTTGGTTCGTTTAGTTGGGCTAATAACCATGTTTGTCTTAAATTGGTATTGGCTTAATGAACGCTCCAAACCTGCTGCAGAGTTTGTAAAAGAGGTAGAAAATCAACGTGACCAGTGGAAAAATGACTTGAAAGAGCAACTGGATTCGAATGGCATAATTCAGTTAGATTTGTCGAAGTCTGATAAGACTGCAGCAGCATTAGAAGAAAGGGCTAGAAAACTGGATGGCAAGCCAAAGGCTATAGCGGAGGCTCTTCTTTCGGTTAACTCCAAAATGCGCGCCCTTGCCACGCGATATGAAATCGCGACAAAAAACTTTACAGAGGCAGGCGGTGCAGACGCCTCAACTATGCAAACTATAGAGCAGATTCAGTCCCGAGAAAATCTAGCGATAGAAGTGAAAGAGGCTAATTCATCGCTCATAGAATTTCTCAGCGAAATTGACATATACCTCAACTCTGCGCTCTCCAAAGCCGGACTCACCCTTGAAGAATCGGAAAACGCTATCCAGAGTTACAAAAAAGGGGCAAATATTGATATAGTTCTGGCAATCAGAAAATTGGATATGCAGATTACTAAAGACATGATAATGGTATTTAACCTATTGAAAAGAGAGTTCGGCAACTGGAGAACCCAAGGTAAAAACGTTATTTTTGATCGAAGCCTAGCTGCAACCAATTTCAATGCAGTAGGTAAAAGAATTGATGATGCATTTAATAAGCAGGTTCAATTACAAAAGCAGTTTGTGAGATAAAAAATTGGATTTGATAGAGTCAGTCCCACACATCCACACATCAAAACGGTGTAGGCGTTGGCCGAACCCTGCGCCCCAACAGAGTGGGGCGCCTTCAATTTCATGTTCTCTTGGCGGCTCTGCGCGAGGATTTGGGTTTGAGTGGGAGACGGCGCATTCGTGCCTTAATCTTGGGTCCCCTCGGCGAGGCGACCCTACCCCATTTTTCGATTTGCGTGGATTAGCGTTTTTCCGACTTCTGATCGTCCACGCGCAGCATGACTTCGTTCCGACGGAGGAAAGACGGCGTCCAAGGCGGGTCGAAATAGCCAAAGAGAGGTTCGCCACTCGCAACGAGGCCGGATTTTTTCGTCCATGCTTCGAGTTGAGCGAGGGCGTTGGACTCGGCCTCCGCGCTTCGCGAGCCGGAAAAACCAAACACGGCGAAGCGGCCGGCGGTAATGGTTGTCACACGGAGGGCTGGATCTTTTGGCCCGGGTGCGGATTTCATATTCGCCGGCATGACGAATGACATCGAGCGCCTCTGCTCCTCGCCAGCCATGAAAACCGGCGTGGTCATTGGGATTTTCTCACCGTCAGAATTGGCACCGCTGATGTATCGGAAGAGTCGTTGGAAACTCGTGCCGGAGTCGCCGTCCATCGGGGTTTCGACAATCGTGAGGTTCGGATAGTCGCGGAGTTCGAAGTGGCCGTCGCGCGAGATCACCCGGTTAGGGGCAGATTCGCTGCCTTTGCGCGAGGTTTTGCATCCGGCGAGGAAAATTCCGGCGGCGAAGACCGAGAGAAAAACGGCAACGAGGGTTTTCATTTCAGAAAGGTATGCCGGAATTCTTCGTTGGCCAACTTGGATAAATACCTGGAAAAGATGTCAGTCCCACACATTCACACATCAAAACAATGTAGGCGTTGGCCGAACCCTGCGCCCCAACTGAGTGGGGCGGCCACAATTGCTTGTTATCTCGGCGCCTTGGCGGCTCTGCGGGAGGATTTGGGTTTGAGGGGGAGACGGCGCATTCGCGCCTGTATGTTGGGTCCCCTCGGCGAGGCGACCCTACCCCATTTTTCGATTTGCGTGGATTCGCGGGTCGGTTTGAAACGACAGAGGCCTGCCGTTGCTACTACTCATCTTCTTCGTGGCTTCGTGCCTCCGTGTGAGATTTTTGGATTTTGTTTCTTCGACCCGCAAGGCCGTGACAGCCTGGCAAAAACTCCCGAATCCAACCAAAAGCTATTCTTCGGTCTTCAGGTCGCGAAGATGCTCTTTCAAATCTTGAAGCGATTCGCCTTGGGTCCAGTGATCGGGATAGTCGTTTAAATAACCAAGAAACTTTCCGTCATCTTCCTGCCAATAGGTGAATTTGGTGGTCATGGGAGCAATCTATAGATGGGCAGTGTTTTGTCTTTTATTTTTAAGAAAAAGCAGGGGCCCTCTGAGAAATTTACCCTCCAGAGCTTTTTCCCAGAGCGCTGTAGGCGGCGCCGAGGAGGGCGGCTTGGTCGTTGAGTATGACCAAGACGGGGGTGTTTTCCATGAGCGAGGTGAGGCGGCCTTTGTCGTTGAAGGCGTGGAGGAAGGCTACGCTTTGGATGTGGGAGAGCAATTTCACGGGGATGCCGCCACCGAGGAAGACGCCGCCAGTGGCCATGGTTTTGAGGGCCATGTTCGAAGCTTCGGCGCCGAGGCAATTCACGAAAATATCGAGCGTTTTGGCGCACATGGGGCATTGGCCGGAATCGGCGAAGCGCGAGATTACGACGCCGGCGTTCTCGGTTTTCATCGCTTCGGCCACGGCGGGGAGTTCGGTGCCTCGTCCGGTTTCGCGGAGGAATTTGTAGATGTTTTCAATGCCCATGCCGGAGGCGACGCGCTCGGCGCTGACATGGCCGAATTGCTTGATGAGGTATTCGAGCAGGGCGATCTCGAGTTCGTTACGAGGGGCGAAGTCGGCGTGGCCACCCTCGCAGGCCCAGACATGGTGACGGTGGCCGTCCCAGAAAAGCCCGGCTTGGCCGAGGCCAGTGCCGGGCGAAACGACGCACCGATTACCGGTGGCGTGCGCGGCACCGCGTTGCACGACGGCGAAATCCGATGCAGGCAGGTGGGCGATGCCGCAGGCGTTTGCGGCGAGGTCGTTTAGAACGCTCACATGCGGGATCTCAAACTCGGCGGAAATTTCAGCGGCATCGACGCCCCAAGTGAGGTTGGTGGGTTTCGCGCGACCGTTCGAGACGACGCCGGGGATGCCGAAACCAGCGGCGAGGATGGGCTGGGTTTCGTCAGCGAGGAATTCGCGGAGAATGGCGTTCAGGCCGGGATAGCCAGCGCTGGGGTAGCGTTGCTCGCGGACGAGGGAAAGTTTGTTTCCCACGACATGGAAGAGGGCGATGTTCGCCTTCGTGCCACCAATGTCGCCGGCGAGGAGCAGGTGGGGACGCGAGGACATGTCAGCGTTCGAGCTTGTAGTAATGCCACTGGTGGCCGTCTTTTTCGATGAGCTTGTCGGCGGCTTCGGGGCCCCACGAGCCGGAGGCGTAGTTCGGAAAATCGCGCGGGTGCAGGGCCTGCCAGACATCGAGGATGGGATTCACGATGCGCCAAGAGGCGTCCACGCTGTCGTAGCGGTGGAAGAGCGTCATGTCGCCAATCATGCAATCGTAGAGAAGCGTCTCGTAGCCGGTGGCGGCGGTGGTTTCGCCGAATTCGCTGTAGCTGAAATCGAGAGGGACATTCGCAATGGGAAGGCCCGGGCCGGGTTTTTTGGCATGGATGTCCATCGTGATGCCTTCGTCGGGCTGCACATGAATCACGAGGCGGTTCGGCGTGATGTCGGCGTCGGCGTTTTTTCCGAAAAGGAGGAGCGGGCTGCGCTTGAAACCGATGACGATTTGCGTGGTGTGCTCGGCGAGGCATTTGCCACTCCGGATGTAGAATGGCACATCGGCCCAACGCCAGTTTTCCACCATGAGCTTCATGGCGACGAAAGTCTCGGTGTTCGACTTGGGATCGACATCCTTCTCGGTGCGGTAGGCGGGGACATTTTTGCCGTCGATCAGGCCGGAGTCGTATTGGCCGCGGACGGTATTCACGAGGACCTCCTCGGGATCCATCGGGCGGATGGCTTCGAGGACTTTCACCTTTTCGTTGCGCACACTGTCGCCGGTGATCGAGGTGGGCGGCTCCATGGCGATGAGCGAGAGCACGGAGAGGATGTGGTTTTGCACCATGTCGCGTGTGACGCCCGAGTGGTCATAGTAGCCACCGCGCAGTTCGATGCCGAGTTTTTCCGCCACGGTGATCTGCACATAGTCGATGTAGCGGCGGTTCCAAATCGGCTCGAAGACGCTGTTTCCGAAACGGAAGACCATGATGTTCTGCACGGTCTCTTTTCCGAGGTAGTGGTCGATGCGGTAAATCTGCGACTCGGCGACGTTCGAGGTGAGCTGGGCATTCAGGTCGCGGGCGGATTGCAGGTCGTGGCCGAAGGGTTTTTCGATGATGATGCGGCGCCACGCACCGGGGGTTTCCTGCGTGAGTCCGGCGGAACCGAGTTGCTCGACGACCTTGCCGAAAAATGTGGGCGAGATGGCGAGGTAGAAAAGGACATTGCCGGGGAGATTCCAGGTCTTTTGAGCCTCCGCGATTTTGTTGCTGAGGTGGGCGAAGGTGTCGGGGCTGTTGAAGTCGCCCGAGATGTAGTAGGAGCGCTTCGCGAAGTCGTCCCACTCGGAATCGACGACCGGGCGGGTGGCGAATTGCTTGATGTCCTCGGTGATTTTCGCGCGGTAGAGTTCGTCGTTGCTATCGGTAACGGCGACGCCGATGACGGCGAAATTCTCGGGGAGGAGCTTGAGGGCTTTGAGATTGTAAAGCGCGGGAAGGAGTTTGCGTTTTGTGAGGTCACCCGAAGCACCGAAGATAACGATGGCGCAGGGATCGCCGGGGCATTCGTGGCCGGTGAGTGGTTTGGTGGACATGGTTATTTTTTCGGTGGGTTTTTGAGTTGTTCGATTTTCGCCGAAAGCTCGGCGTTCGGGGAGACCTCGAGGGCGGCGGAGTATTTGGCGATGGCCTCCTTGGTATTGCCTTCTTTCTCGGCAACCTCGCCCTCGGTGCGGAGTTTTGTGAAAAGATCGAGCTGCTTGGTGGCGGCCCTTTTCAGTGAAACAAAAACTGCTTCTGTGCGCGGGCCAATCCTCGCGGCCAGCGGGGTGAAGAGGCTCAAAACATTCGCGGCCTCGGAATAATTACGCTGTTCAAACAATGACGAGAGCTTGGGGAGACCGGTGGAAATTTCCGAAAGCGCGCGTGTGTTTTCCTCGGGGATTCGAACAGCAACGGGTGGCGCGGAACTGCGGAATTTGGCGACTTGTTCGGAGAGGATTTGGACTTGTAGCTCGAGGGTGATGGAGAGCTTCGGGGGCGTATCGCCGGGTGTCAGGGCTGCAAAGTATGCCTCCACTTCCTTTTGAAATTTTGAAATTTCCTGCTGAAGAAGGCCAGCCGTGACGGCTTGCTCGAGGATGAGAGTCACGCGCGAGTCGGGATCTTTGATAGCCCTCAACTCTGCGAGAAGTTGCGAGGCGTCGGCATCCGAGGTGTTTGGATTGGATAGTTGGTCGAGAATTTGGGCCTGATTTTGGACGGCGATTTGTTTTTGAAGATCTACGCGGATAGCTTCGACCTTCGCTTGCAAGGTGGTGTCGTTTTTGGAGAGCTCGACGAGTTGATTGAAGAGGGCATTTTCTTCGAGATCGAATTTTGATTTGTCGGTTTCGCTATCAATTGATTTTTTAAGCGCGTTCTCTGCTAGATAAAACTCCTTCGAGCGGTATTTCGAAGCCTGCTCCCAAGTGCCATTCACCCGCACCTCGCCGGCGTCATAGCGCTTGATTGCCTCGACGAGCGGTTTCGCAAACTGCTCGATATCGATTTTGGCGGAGGGGACAAGGATGACGAGTTGCTTGAGGCGGCCGACTTGGTCTTGAAGGGCATTGCGATGCGCGGGCGTGATGATTTCAGCGGGAATTTCCGGGCTAGGGATTGGCACACCACCGACGATTTGATCGACCCAAACCTGTCGTTCCTGCCCACTCGGCGTGCGAAGCACAAAGTAGCCTCCGCGGTTTGTGTAGGCCGTGAAGCGCATGACCACGGCCTCGTTGGGCTTAGACCACTTCTGCGGCTTCACGAGGACGACACCTGATTGTTCGACCGCCTGGCGGCCGTCGCCGCTCAGGGAGGTCTGCGCCGAAAGGGTGGCGACTGTCAGCAGGGCGAGGAAAAAACCAACAAAGCGGCACTTCATGCGGGAAATCTGTCACCTGTCCCGGCAGCGGGGCAAGACATTGGATGGGGCGAATTCAATGGATGCGGTGCGCACCCTGCTGGAGTTCGGGGTTGGCCTCTTTCATGCGGAACGGAATTTTTTTAAGCCAGAGACGGAGCGCTTCCCAGTGGATGAGAAAAATGACCTTCAGCGTGACGAGCGGATAGCGGAGCGTGAAGCGGGCGAGGTTGGCGGCGGTGAGTTCCTCGCGCGCGCCCGTGACCGTGCTGATTAAAACCCGCTCGCCGCCCGAGTAGTCGTCGATCGCCAGGCGCAAGCGGCGGCCGGGCAGGTCGAAGCGGAAGTCAAACTCCAGATCGAGCGCGTAGAAGGGCGAGACATAGTAATTCTTCGGCACGCGGACATGGAATCCCGGGCCGGCCGAATCGCATGGCACGAGGAAGGGTTTCAGCTCGCCGAAGGTGTTGCCGACTTGGATCACTGAGGTCAGCGGGCGATCGTTTTCATCGAAACAAAAAAAGACCGAGACGGGGTTGAAGGTGTAGCCGAAGAGTTGGGGGAGTGTGAGGAGCTGGATGCGCGCCGGGCGGACGGGGAGGTTTTGGGTAGTGAGAAAGGTCTCGAGGTTTTGGCGGATGCCGCGCGAGTGGAACTGGATATAATCCTCATCGCGGAGCGAGTAGAGATTCGGCGTGTTGACGCTAAAAAACGGGACCCGTCGCTCGATTTCCGGCAATTCCTCGAGATCGAAGAGGAAGAGAAAAATCCTGTAAACGAACTCGTGTTTTTTGGGAGCGATCCGACGGTGCATCACAGTGCACTCGTAGAGGCAGGAGTTCATTGCGCCAAAATCGGCCGGACCACACGAGCAAGGTCCACGGCGGAGGAGTAGGCGTCCTCGTGGAATCCATGCCGGAAGTAGCTTCCGCAAAAAAACGCGCGCTGGCATGGCGAGCGGGTATTCAGCGAAGGTAGCTCCCGCTGCGCTCGCATGGCTTCCAGAGTGTAAACGGGGTGATGGTAAACCGTGCGGTAAAGCACGGCGGACTCAGGAATGCTCTCCGCGCCGTTGATCGAGACAAAGTAGTTCCGTTTTTTCGAAACGCCTTGCAGCGCATTCATCCAATAATGGGTCGTCGCCCGCGTTCCGCCGCCGGGCTGATTTTCCACCCGGTAATTCCACGAAGCCCAAGCGCGGCGCGCGCGGGGCATGACCGAGGCGTCGGTGTGGAGCGTGGCGGTGTTTTCTTGATAGCGGAATGCCGAGAGAAGTCTTTGCTGATCGGCATCCGGCGCAGCCAGCATCGCCAAAGCCTCGTCCGCATGGGCGGCGATGATGACGCGGTCGAATTCCAGCTCCGAGCCGTCCTCGATTCGCACCCGGGCGTTGCTGTCGTTCTCCGAGACCGCGACCACCTTAGCCGGCAGCTGAACGGGATCGAATGCAGCGAGGATTTTGTCACGGTAGTTCTGCGAGCCCCCGCTGACTGTGAACCACGGATGGTGCGTGGTGACGCCGAGGAATCCGTGGTTTTGGAAAAACCGGATCAGGCTCAGCGCGGGAAAATCCAGCATCCTCCCCGGCTCGGTGGACCACACCGCCGAACTCATCGGCACGAGATAGAACTCGAGAAAGTCGCGTCCCAACCGGTGCCGCTCGACGAACTCGGCAACGGTGCATTCGAGCGAGGCGGGATTTTCCAGCGCGGCTCGTGCGACACGGAAGAACCGCATGATGGAGAGCACCAGCGCGTGGAAGCGTGGCCGCAGGATATTTCGTCGCTGGGCGAAAAGTTTGCCCAGACCCATGCCATTGTATTCGAGATTCGCCGGTTCGTGGCGAACGCTGAACGACATCTCGGCGGGTTTGGTTTCCACTCCAAGTTCGCGGAAAAGCTCCACGAGATTCGGGTAGGTGGCGTGGTTGAAAACAATGAACCCCGTGTCGATCGGCACCGGAGTTCCATCCTCGTCGATGGTAACGGTGTTCGTGTGGCCACCCGGGCGTGCGTCGCGCTCGATGAGTGTGATCTCGGCCGAGTGGCGGAGTTGCCAAGCCGCGCCCATGCCGGCGACGCCGGTTCCGACGATGGCGATCCGCTCCCTCACTTCGGAGAGGAATGGGCTTTCGCGTAAACTCCGTCGGGCACCTGTTTGATATTCCAGACGATGCCGAAAAGCCCCATCAGGCGAATGAGGTAGTAGGAAATATCGACCTCCCACCAGTAGAAGCCCTGCCGGGCGGAGGCCTGATATTGATGGTGGTTGTTGTGCCAGCCCTCGCCGAGCGTGATGAGCGCGATGAGGAGGCTGTTGCGACTGTCATCGCCATTGTCGAAGCGCTTGTTTCCAAAACAGTGCGCGAGCGAATTCACGAAGCAGGTGCCGTGAAAAAGCACGGTCGTGCTGATGAAGAAACCCCAGACGACCATTTGCCAGGCCGAGGTGCCGAGACCGGGCACGAAGGCTTCCAGTGCGGCTCCAAAGCCATAGAGCCCCGCAAACAAAATCGCCGGGCCGATGAGGTCGAAGCGGTTCAAGAAAACCAGCTCCGGATATTTCGTCAGATCCTTCACGAGGCGGTAGTCGGTAGGGAAATTCCTGCTGCTGGTGAGCCAGCCGATGTGCGCCCATAGAAAACCCTTCACGCCCGGCGAGTGGACATCGTGTTCATCGTCTGAGTGCGCGTGGTGGTGCCGATGCACCGACGCCCACCAGAGCGGCCCGCGCTGAACCGCCGTGAGACCGATGAGCGCAAAGACAAACTGCATCGGCCGCGAGGTGTGGAATGCGCGATGGCAAAAGTAGCGGTGATACAGCCCCGTGATTGCGAACATCCTCGCGAAATACAAAAACACCGCCGTCGCCACCGCGGCCCAACTCCAGCCGACCCAGATCACGCCGAGACAACCGAGATGAAGGATGAGAAACGGCACGGCGCGCTTGAACTCGAAGCGCTCGGGAAGTTCGCGCGTTTTCTCGACGCCTTCGGGGAAATAATCCGAGTCGATGAAACGCACGGCGGGCGTGAGAATTTTTGCAAGGGCAGGCACGAGCTATTCTTCTACGACTCCCAGCAGGCCGAGGATGCGGTTCAAGTCGTCACTGCCGTAATACTCGATCGAAATGTGGCCCTTTTTTTCGCCGTGCTGGATCGAGACGCGCGTGGAGAGGCGGTGGGTGAGGAGGTTTTGGACGCGCTGAATGGCAGCGGGCTCTTGAGTGCGGTTTTTGGCGCGGCCCTTCCGTGGCTGGCCGCTCTCTTCCATGATCTGCGCCGCCATTTTCTCAGCGATTCGCACAGAATGGCCGGAGCGCACGATCTGGTCGGCGAGGAGTTTTTGCTCCTCGTGGTTGCGGAGCGAGAGGAGGACCTTCGCGTGGCCCACGGAGATGCGGCTGTGCTTCAGGAGCGCCTGCACATCGCCGGCGAGGTCGAGAAGCCGCATGGCATTCGCCACGGCAGCGCGGCTCTTGCCGACACGGCGCGCGATCTCCTCCTGCGTAAGGCTGAAATCCTGGTGCAACTTCGCGTAGGCAGAGGCCTCTTCAATCGGGTTCAGGCCCTCGCGCTGGAGGTTCTCGATGAGCGCCAACTCCAAAACCTCGCAGTCGCTGGCCTCGCGCACGATGGCGGGCGCATCGGCGAGGCCGAGTTCCTTCGCCGCGCGCCAACGGCGTTCCCCGGCTATGAGTTCGTAGGTGCCATCGACCAGGCGGACGATGAGGGGCTGGATGATCCCGCGATCGCGGATGCTCTCCACGAGTTCATTCAAATGCTCGACGGGGAAATCCAGACGCGGCTGGAGCGGGCTGGGTGCGATGCTAGAAAGGGGGAGCTTTTGGATTTTCTCCCCGTGCTCCTCAATGGGAGCGGGGCTCGCGACGCGTTTGTTGATGAGCGCGCCGAGGCCTTTGCCGAGTGCTTGCTTTGCCATGACCCGTGAAACTAAACAGGCGCTCCACCGCAAACCATGAAAAAAACCTTCGCCCGAATTCTCTTTTGGGATGACCCGCGCCTGCGGACCCCCGCCGAGCAGATGGCTTGCGACGAGGCTTTGGCCGGAGTTGCGGAGGCACCTGTCCTTCGCACCTATCGCTGGGCGGAACCAGCGGTGACCTTTGGATACGCACAGCGACTCCAAAATGTCCAAAACCTCGCCAACGGCCGGCCTGTCATGCGCCGCTGGACGGGTGGCGGAACGGTTTTTCATGGGCACGAACTCACACTGGGTTTGGCGATTCCCGCCAGTGGGGCCTTCACCTGCCTCAGCTCCGCGCAAATCTACCAGGCGATCCACGAGGCGCTCCTGCCAGCGATCCGCCAAATCCTCCCCAATGCCAAACTGGTCTCGCTGGAGGATTGCCGCTGTGGCCCAGTGTGCTTCGAAAGCCCCGTCGCCTACGACATCGTCGCAGGTCCGCGCAAAATCCTCGGAGGTGCGTTGCGCCGCTCACGGCAGGGCGTTCTTTACCAAGGCTCTCTTCATGCCGACATCTCCCCGCTCGCCCTCGCCGAAGAGTTGGCGGATTCCGTTTCTCCCATCCAAAACCTCCCAGCTCTCGAAAATGCCGGGGCTGCTTTAGTCAGCCAACGCTATGGTGATCCTACCTGGCTGAACCTGCGCTAGCTTTCGAGCGAGCGTCTCATTATTTCTAAAAACATGGCAGTCATCGGAGTTACCGGCGGCATCGGATCAGGCAAGTCGACCTTCTCAAAAATGTTGGCCTACCACCTCGGCGCGCGCCTGTTCGACGCCGACTCCGCCGCGCGCGAACTCCTGAAGTCCGACCCCGCCGTGCGCGAGAAAATCACCACCGAGCTTTTCGCTGAAGCCTACACCCCCGACGGCCAGCCCGACCGCGCCGCGATCCGGCGTTTGGTTTTTCAAGATCCCACCGCCAAGGCGCGCCTGGAATCGATCCTCCACCCACGCATCCGCGAGCGTTGGACGCAACTCGCCGCCGAATGCCGACAAACCTCCACGCCACTCGTCGTGGAAATCCCGCTCCTTTTCGAGACCAGTGCCGAGCATTTCTTCGACCGCATCGTCACCGTCGCCTGCTCTCTCGAAACCCAACTCGCCCGCACCGCCGCCCGCGGTCTGACCCGCGAGGAGGCCGAGTCGATCATTCGCAGCCAAATCCCCCTCGAGCAGAAAACCTCCCTTGCGCATTTTGTCGTTTGGAATGACGGCTCGCACGCCAACCTCGAAAACCAAGCCGCCGAGCTCGCCAAAACCCTCCCCAATCCCCTCTCATAATCCCCAAAAAGAAAAAGTGGACTCCCTTCGCGCGAACCTGCTATCAGTCCGCCTCGTTCACGAAACCTCGAGAATATTGACGCCCAGCCGAACGGCCCGGGTGTCGCAACCAGAAAACCACCCAACATGCCAACTGCAGCCAAACCTAAACGCAAAGCCAATCCCGCCCTCCTCAAACCCGTTCAACCTGACGCCGTTCTTGCGGCCGTCGTCGGCTCCACCCCGGTCTCCCGCGGCGAGCTCACCAAAAAAGTCTGGGACTACATCAAGAAACACGGTCTCCAAGACGCCAAGAACAGGCGCAACATCAACGCCGACGCGCTCCTCAAGCCCGTCTTCGGCGGCAAGTCCCAAGTCACCATGTTCGAGATGACCAAGCTCGTCTCGACCCATGTGAAGTAAGACGGCCTATTTTACAAAAACCCCTCCCTGCCTCGTGCGGGAGGGGTTTTTTGTTGCCCCGGATTCTCACTCCCCCACCCGCTGCCGTCTTCCTCACGCCAACCGCAAAGACTCCTGCGCTGAACGACATTCTCCCCCGCCACTCCGGATTCCGGCTGTTTTTTGTGTTCTGATCGCCGCGTGATTCGTATTGTTTACCGCTTCACGAAATGATCTCCGCAACAGAAAAAGCCCTTCGCGACCTTCTTGCTCAACGCATCGTCCTCCTCGATGGCGCGATGGGCACGATGATCCAGCAATACAAATTGCAGGAGGCCGACTACCGAGGCGACCGATTCGCCGATTGGACCGGCCAGGATCTCAAGGGAAACAACGACCTCCTCGTGCTCACCAAGCCGGAGATCGTTCGCGAGGTTCACTCGAAATACATCGCCGCCGGCTCGGACATCATCGAGACGAACACCTTCAACGCGACCTCGATTTCGCAGGAGGACTACGGCCTTGCCGAAATCGTCGCCGAACTCAACCTCGCCGCTGCCCGCTTGGCCCGCGAAGCCGCTGATGCTATCACCGACCGCCGCGTCTTCGTCGCCGGGGCCATCGGCCCGCTCAACCGCACACTCACGATCTCGCGCGATGTGAACGACCCCGGCAAGCGCGAAGTGACCTTCGAGCAAGTCGCCGCCGCCTACACCGAGCAAATCGAAAACCTCGTCGAGGGCGGCGCGGACATCCTTCTCGTCGAAACCATCTTTGACACGCTCAACGCCAAGGCCGCTCTTTTCGCCATCCGCCGGTTTTTTGAAAAGACCGGAAAAAACCTGCCCGTCATGGTCTCGGGCACGATCACCGACCTCAGCGGCCGCACCCTCACGGGCCAAACCGTCGAGGCGTTTCTCAATTCCATCGCCCACTTCCCGCTTGTTTCCGTCGGCCTGAACTGCGCGCTCGGCCCGAACGAAATGCGCCCCTACATCGAGGAACTTTCGAACATTTCGCCGTTCTTCGTCAGCGCCTACCCGAATGCCGGCCTGCCCGATCCGCTCTCGCCCACCGGCTTTCCCGAAACTCCTGAATCCCTCGCCCCGCAACTCCGCGAATGGGCCGAGCAGGGTTGGCTGAACATCATCGGCGGTTGCTGCGGCACCACGCCAGACCACATCAAGGCCATGGCGGACGCCGTGCGCGATCTCCCAACACGCAAAATTCCCGCCCGCACCACCACGCTGCGCCTCAGTGGACTCGAGCCATTCACCGCCCGCCCCGAAATTCCATTCATCAACATCGGCGAGCGCGCCAATGTCGCGGGCTCGAAAATTTTTAAAAAACTCATCCTCGCCGAGGACTACACCGGAGCCCTTACGGTTGCCCGCCAGCAAGTTGAGGCCGGCGCCCAGATCATCGATGTGAACATGGACGACGGCATGCTCGATGGTGCCTCCGCGATGACAAAATACCTGAACCTCGTCGCCGCCGAGCCTGATATTTCCAAGGTTCCCTTCATGATCGACTCGTCGAAATGGGAAGTCCTCGAAGCCGGCCTGCGCTGCGTCCAAGGCAAGTGCGTCGTTAATTCGATCAGCCTCAAAGAAGGTCCCGAAAAATTCAAAGAGCAGGCCCGACTCGTTCGCGCCTACGGAGCCGCCGTGATCGTCATGGCCTTCGACGAACAAGGCCAGGCCGACTCGTTCCAGCGCAAAACCGAAATCTGCGAACGCGCCTACCGCACCCTCGTCGACGAAGTCGGCTTCCCGCCCGAGGACATCATTTTCGACCCGAACATCCTCACCGTCGGCACCGGCATCGAGGAGCACAACGAATACGCCAAGGCCTTCATCGACGCCACCCGCTGGATCAAGGAAAACCTCCCCCACGCCCGCGTGAGCGGCGGCGTGAGCAACATCTCGTTCTCCTTCCAAGGAAACAACCCGATCCGAGAAGCCATCCACGCCGCGTTCCTCTACCACGCCATCAAAGCCGGCCTCGACATGGGCATCGTCAACGCCGGCCAGCTCGCCATCTACGAGGAAGTGCCGAAAGACCTCCTCACGCTCATCGAGGATGTCCTTTTCAACCGCTCGCCCGACGCCACCGAGCGCCTCGTCGCCTTCGCCCAAGGCTTCAAGTCGGAAAAATCCGGATCCAGCGGCCCAACCCAAGACCTCGCCTGGCGCGAAGAACCGGTTGATAAACGCCTCGCCCACTCCCTCATCAAAGGCATCACGGACTTCGTCGAAGCCGACACCGAGGAAGCCCTCGCAAAATACGGCAAGCCGCTCAGCGTGATTGAGGGCCCACTCATGGACGGCATGAAAACCGTCGGCGACCTTTTCGGTGCCGGAAAAATGTTCCTGCCGCAAGTCGTCAAAAGCGCGCGCGTGATGAAAAAATCCGTCGCCTGGCTCACCCCGCTCATGGAGGCCGAACGCGCCGCCAACCCCAACGCCCGCACGCAAGGCCGCATCCTCATGGCCACGGTCAAAGGGGATGTGCACGACATCGGCAAGAACATCGTGGGCGTCGTCCTGGCCTGTAATAATTACGAAGTCATCGACATCGGCGTCATGGTTCCCTGCGAGAAAATCCTCGCCACCGCGAAGGAGAAAAACTGCGACATCATCGGCCTCTCCGGCCTTATCACCCCCTCGCTCGACGAGATGATGCATGTCGCCAAGGAAATGGAGCGCCTGGGTTTCACCGTCCCTCTCATGATCGGCGGCGCCACCACCAGCCGCGCCCACACCGCCGTGAAAATGGCCCACTACTACAGTGGCGGCGTCGTCCATGTCCTCGACGCCTCCCGCTCCGTCAATGTCGCCAGCGCGTTGCTCAACCCCGAGCAAAAACCCGAGTTCCTGAAACAACTCGCGGACGACTACGAAAAGCTCCGCACCGACCACGCGAATCGCCAAACCACCAAAGCGATGCTCCCCCTCGCCGATGCCATCGCCAACGCCCCCAAACTCTCCCACGAAAACATCGCCACACCCGCGCAAACCGGCGTGGTTGTTTTCGAATCGGGAAAAAACATCGCTCTTCAGGACCTGGTTCCCTTCATCGACTGGTCGCCGTTCTTCCACACTTGGGAGCTGCGCGGCCGGTATCCTGCGATCTTCGACGACCCGAATTGCGGCTCCGAGGCCAAGAAACTTTTCGACGACGCCCAAGCTCTCCTCGCCGAAATCGTATCCGCCGAATCGCTTCAACTTCGCGGCGTCTGCGGCCTCTTCCCCGCCAACCGTGAGGGCGAGGACATTGTGATTTTCACCGACGACACCCGCACCGAAGTCGCTGCCCGCCTCCACGGCCTGCGCCAGCAGATGAAAAAACCCGCCGGCCAGTTTAATACCTCCATCGCCGACTTCGTCGCCCCCGCGCCCGCGAAGGATTTCGTCGGCGCGTTCGCCGTCACATCAGGCCACGGACTGCACAACATCGTGGAGAAATTCAAGGCCCAGCACGACGACTACAACGCCATCATGGCCGAGGCCCTCGCCGACCGTTTCGCCGAGGCCTTCGCCGAATACATGCACAAATTCGCCCGCGACCTCTGGGGCTTCGGCAAAGACGAAAACCTCACACCCGAGGAACTCATCCGCGAAAAATACCGCGGCATCCGCCCCGCGCCCGGCTACCCCGCCCAGCCCGACCACACTGAGAAACACGCGATCTGGAAACTCCTCGATGTGGACAACGCCGCCGGCATCACGCTCACTGAAAGCCTCGCCATGTTCCCCGGAAGCAGCGTGAGCGGCCTCTACTTCGCCCACCCCGAATCCAAATATTTCGCCGTCGGCAAAATCGAACGCGACCAACTTGAAGACTACGCCCGCCGCAAAGGCATGTCGGTCGCCGAAGCCGAGAAATGGCTCATGCCGTATCTCAACTACGACCCCGACAGCAACCTCGTCCGCCCCTGCCAACCCGGCGCGGTTGCGGCGGCATGAAAAAATACCGGGCGTGGATTTTGATCGCGCTGCTGTTGGCGGGAACGGCGGGGCTCTTTCTTTGGAACCGCGTGACGGCTTATCTCGAGAGCGAAGAGTTCCGCCGCACCCTCGAGGAATTCGTCAGCGGGAAATTAAACGCGGCGGCGGAACTTGAACCTCTGCATTGGAATGGCTCGGCTGTTGAAAGTGCCTCGTTGAGCTTGAGCGGTTCGCCAGACTCGAGGCTTCGTTCGATGGAAGCGAGAAACCTCCGCGTCCGCATGGATTGGAGTGCTCTCCTCTCCGGTGCTTGGCGCGTGGAGGAGTTTTTGGTCGATCGACTGCGGGCGGAATTTGGCGAGGGCAACGAGACCACCAAATCCTCGGCGCCTCTTTCCATGAAGGAAGTCGCGTTGTTGCCGACCAAATTCGAACTCGGTGCCACGCTCATTTCGCAGGCTGATTTGGATTTTGGAGATATAGAAATCACCGGTGCCGAGCTTGAGATTCAGCCTGCCGGCACTGGCTGGAAAGTCCACGGGGAGGGGGGGGAGTTCACCTGCTCTCACTTGCCGCCGATGGCGATCGAGTCGTTCCAAGCCGCATGGGCGGATGGCAAAACTACGATTCATTCCTCGGCTCTTCGCCTTGGCGCTGCTGGAAAAATCTCCGCATCGGGGAAATGGCCGGGCGCTGTTGATTTTGAGTGGGCGAATGTTTCCCCGGGCGATTTGCTCGGTAAGGATTGGAGTCAAAAGTTGGATGGCCAACTAGCCGGCTCCGCACGGCTCGAAAGCGGTGTCGCAAAAGGTCGCTTCGAGTGGAGCGATGGCCGTGTGCGAGGATTTGGGATTCTTAAGCAAGCGGCCATGATCTCGGGCCGAACGGAGTTCCAAAACCTCCCGATTTCAAAGGCAACCGGAGATTTTGAGGTTCGCGGCGGAAGCTACGATTTCCGCAATGTTGTAGTGGATTCCCCGGGTTTGTTGCGCGTCACAGGCCATGTCTCGATTTCCAGCCAGCGCGCGCTGAAGGGTGAGCTTCAACTGGGCCTCTCGCCGTCATTGATTCAAGGGCTTGATGGCGTGCTCGCGAAGGTTTTTACGCGCCAGGAAAACGGCTTTGTGTGGGCGAGTGTGACGGTGGGTGGAACGCTCGATGCTCCAACGGAAAACCTCTCTGGCCGCCTCGCTTCAGCTGTCGGCGAGGCGGCGATGGATGCCGTGAAACCAGTCCTGCAGGCGGTTCCCGAGCCGGCGCGCAAGGCGGTGGATGAGACGATCAACACGCTTTTCGATATCCTCGGACGCTGATAGTTTTTTCCTGTGTCCACCGATAACACCCATCTCGCCGACCGTGCGGCGCGCGCCGAAAAAATCATCGCCGCTCCCGACAACTTCAAGGTTTGCGAAGGCTGCGATTCGATTGTCACGGTCCGGGTGGTGAATTGCCCGAATTGCCACGGCTATCGCTTTGATGAGTCTCCCGAGCGTGTCGTGGAGCAAGCGCGCCACTTGGCCACGCGTCCCCAGCAGAGCGTAACGGCTCAGGATTTGTCCTGACTTCGCGCTTTGAGTTGCTCGGCCAATCGCCGCCAAGCCGTCACCGCCGCCTGGCGCGCGGGTTCAGGCATTCCTGATGCCAATAGCCGGTCGGCTTTCGCGAACGCGGCCGCCGTAGCCGAATACTCCGAGGCGGATCCACCATAGATCATGGCGAGGATTTCCGAGATCGCGGCGGGGAGTTGGTTCTGGCGGTTGCCGTCTGCCGCGAGCATCCACCGGTGAAGTTGAAGTCGGGCGACCACCGCCGGATCGAAGCGCGCACCCGTCTGCTGGCGGAGAATTTCAAATGTCCGCTGGAGATACGGCAGGGCCCGCTCGCGGTCGGCATTGTCCGCCGACTCGAGGAAATTCTCCAGCGCTTGCGAGGAGTTCCAGGCCGCCTCCGCTGCGGCCATCGGAGGCAGGCAAAATTCCTCTTGGAAAATCCGATAGAGAGCCGTCACCAGCGAGGTCGTGCGGCGAGCCTTCGCGTTTTCAAAAGCCTCACATTCCAGCGCGGCCATCTTCGGCGGCCGGAAAGCCTCCAACGAAGGAATGCGCGGCCAAAAGACATATCCCGCCACCATCACCAGCAGGAACAACAGCCCTTTTATGAACAACCTTCGCACTCAAGAAGTCTGAGCGAGACGACTAAAATCCGGAATCCCTTTTTGCCCATCCCCGCATTTCACCCCATAGCCAAGCCAGCGCAAAGACGGAAGAATGCCAGCGCACACATTATGAAAACTTTTTCCATTTCGAAAAAAATCACCCGCCCCGTGCTGGTGGCCGCCGTTGTTTTGTCTGTGGTCGGCTGTGATCTCGAAAAATCCCCGCGAGGCTTCCGCCTGCCCGACGGCAATGTCGATAAAGGCCGAGAGGCTTTTGTTTCCCTGCAATGCAACTCGTGCCACACCGTGTCGGGTGAAACTTTCCCGGCTCCCACGAGCTTTAACATCCCCCTCGGTGGAGAAACTGCCCGCATTCGGACTTACGGCGAACTCGTTACTTCGATCATCAACCCCTCGCATGTCATCAGCAGCCGATACCGCGAGGAACTCCGACAGGCGACGCAATCCCCGATGACGAATTTCAACGAAACCATGACCGTTGCCCAGATGATCGACCTCGTGGCATTTCTCCAATCCCGCTACAAACTGATCTATCCCGACCAGCGGTCGCCTTACTACCCGTGGTGACCGGAGGCTGAGGTAGCCTATCGCAGCGGCCGGTCGCCTGTTTCTTGCAGAGAAAAAGCTGCCGCTAGTGAGATGAGAGAGGTTCCGATCACAAGTGCCGCCGGAGCGAGAAGGCTGCCGGTAAATTGCACGAGCGCCGTGGCCAAAAGCGGTGCGGTTCCGCCAAAAACTCCGGCTGCGACATTGTAGGAAATACCAAACCCGCTGGCGCGAAGGTCGGTGGGGAATTGCTCCGCGAGCCACACCTGAAAGGGACTGAAACCCACGCCCAGCAAAACCGCAAAAGTGCCGATGGCCAGCAAGTCCACCGCCTCGCTCCCGCGCTCGAGGAGGAGGAACAGCGGAAGTCCAAACAGAGCCGTCGCCGCCAGCGAGACCAACACTAATTTCCGGCGTCCAACCTGATCGGCCAGAAACCCGGCGATTGGCATGCAAAGAAAGATCACGGAAATCGCGAGCGTTTGCGTGATGAGGGCATTCCGTTGGTCGAGCAAGTGTCCGTCTGTAAGAAAAGATGAGATAAAAACAGCAGTCAGATAAAAAGCAGCCGATGGTCCCCATCCCAACAATGCGCCGCGAACAATGAGGCCGGGATGGTTCCGAAAGACACGCACGATGGGCAGGGATTTCGGATGGTCAGTTTCAGGTGGCACATCCGCAGGCAGCACGCGCCGCAGGAGAACGATGAGAATTCCCATGGGCAGTGATAACAAAAACGGCCCGCGCCAGGCCCATTGCAGGATTTGCTCCTCGCTGAAGATCGAGAAAAGCAGGCTGCCGGTTCCCGAGCCGAGCAGGATACCCGCCGTGGCACTCATCGCAGCGAAACTCCCATGCAGCGCACGCCTTTTCCTCGGAGCGTGCTCGATGGTGTAAGTCAGCGAGGCGGCAAATTCTCCCCCGGCCGAGAGACCTTGAAATAGCCGGAAAAGCGTGAGTAGCACGGGCGCGGCCAACCCGACAGACGCGTAAGTCGGCAGACAGCCCACGAGAAATGTGGCCACCGCCATGACAAGAGCGGAAAGCAGGAGCGCACTCCGCCGCCCCACGAGGTCGCCCACATGACCGAAAACCGTCCCGCCCGCAACGCGCGCAATGTAGCCGGCAGCAAAGACTCCATAAACAGAAAGCAATCCGAGAAAGCCGTCGGCATTTGGAAAAAATAAACGGCCGAGCGTGGGTGCCAGCACGCCATAGAGCCCGAAATCATACCATTCCATCAGGTTCCCCGAGACCCCCGCCAAGAGCGGAAGGGAGCTTTTCCGCTCATCGCGCACAAAATTTTTATCGGCCATGCTGGTCACGGGATGACTGCAAAGGCCTCGCGCACGCAATCTCAAAGTTCGAGGCTTGAGAGCGCGTCGGGTGCAGGGATCGCAACATAGGAAAGTGCTTTTCTGTTTGCCACTTCGCGGACACGGGTGCAGTTTCACTTCGCAACGGGGCGTAGCTTAGCCTGGTAGAGCGCCTGGTTTGGGACCAGGAGGCCGGAGGTTCGAATCCTCTCGCCCCGATTTTCTTCTTCAGAATTGCCGATAGGCCCGCATAGGGTTCGATTGTGGAATCAACCCGCCTGCAGGAAATCCCGCCCGACGAGCGGCCTCGCGAGAAAGCGGAGCGGCACGGGTGTGAGACTCTCGCCGATGCCGAGTTGCTGGCGATCTTCATCCGCACCGGCGTGCCAGGAAAAAACGCCCTCCAAGTCGCCCGCGACCTCCTCCGCGACTCCGGCGGCTTCGCCGAATTGGCACGGTGCACGCCGAAGGAAATCCGCCGACTCGGCAAAGGAATCGGCCCTGCAAAATCTCTCGAAATGGCAGCCGCTTTCGAGATCGGCAACAGACTCGCGAAGGGAAAATCCCTCGCGCCGTTGCTCGATACACCCGAAAGAGTTTTTGACGCCTTCGGAAAAGAATTCATGGCGCTGCGACAAGAATCGCTGCGCGTGCTTTTGCTCGATGCCAAACTTCGCTTGATCCGCGCCGAGGAGATCACCCGTGGCTCGGTGAGCGAGTGCATGGCCCACCCGCGCGAGATTTTTCGCCAAGCCATGATCCACAGCGCCTATGCCGTCGTGGTCCTCCACAACCACCCCAGTGGCGACCCGGCTCCGAGCGCAGCCGACATCCGGATCACCCGTTCGCTCCGCGAAGCAGCCTCGCTCCTCCAGATCAATCTCATCGACCACATCATCCTCGGCTCGCCCGATGGAGGCCGCGTGCCATATTACAGCTTCAAAGAAGCCGGACACCTATGACCATTCATCCCACCGCGATCATTTCCCCTCATGCAAAATTGGCCGATGACATCATTATCGGCCCAGGGGTTCTCATCGGCGAGCGGGTTGAAATCGGCGCGGGATGCGTGCTCCAAGCCCACTCGGTCATCGAAAGCGACACGACCATCGGATCCGGAAACACCATAGGCTACGGCGCGGTGATCGGCGCGGCTCCGCAGGATTACGCGCACTCCGCGGAGATCCGCAGCTCGGTCGTCATCGGAAACAACAACCGCATCCGCGAATACGCTACGATCCACCGGGGCACAAAAGACGGCACGGTCACTCGCATCGGCGATAACTGTTTTCTCATGGTCGGCGTGCATGTCGGGCACAACTGCGAGATCTGCGACAGCGCGATCATCACGAACAATGTCCTTCTCGCCGGATATGTGCATGTGGGGGAAGCAGCGGTGCTCGGCGGCGGCGCCGTGTTCCACCAATTTATGCGGATCGGAGCGCGCGCGATGGTGGCCGGCGGGTCTCGTTTCAACAAAGACATCCCCCCCTACACCATTGCCGACAGCTACAACAAAATTCATGGCATTAATGCGGTCGGCTTGAAGCGTGCCGGCTTGAACCCCATCCAGCGCCTGGAGATCAAGCGCGCCTTTTTAGCAATCTACCGCAGCAACCACCCCTTCCGCATCGCCGCTGTAGAAGCCTTGAAATCCGAGTGGGGACCCGAGGCGCGGGAGTTTTTTGAATTCATCGTCTCCTCCAAACGAGGAATCTGCGGCCGCTCGGTTCCCAGAGGAGATTCCGCGGAAACCGAATGAGTCGCTTCGCTGGACTCCGCTCGCCATTGGCGGCCTATACGGTGCCGTTTTTTGTTTTCATGGGCGGCCTCATATTGACCTCCGCCCTGCGTGCCACTGGCAGCGAGGTCTTTTGGCTCAAACACCCCGAATACTGGCTTTATCCTCTCCAAACGGTGCTCTGCGCAGCGGCGCTGGTTTTTTATTGGAGTCAATACGACTTCGCCAAACGCGGTGGTCTCTTGGTGGCCACTCTCGCTGGGGTGGTGGTTCTCGGGATCTGGATCGCTCCCCAAGCGGTGCTCGGATTTCCTGCGCGAGAGGATGGCTTCGATCCCACCGTCTTCGGTGAGGGGACCGCGTTGTATTGGATGACCGTCGTGGCTCGGTTTGCGAGGCTGGTCGTGATCGTGCCGCTGGTGGAGGAGATTTTCTGGCGCGGGTTTTTGATGCGGTTTCTTGTGAGGGAGGATTTCGACAAGGCCCGCATCGGCGAATTTCAATGGAAGGCCTTCCTGCTGGTGGCCGTGTTTTTCATGCTCGTGCACAGCATGGCCGATTGGCCGGCGGCATTCCTTTGCGGGCTCGCCTACAACTTCGTGGCGGTGAAAACCGGGAGTCTCTCGGCTTGCGTGGTGGCCCATGCCCTGACGAATCTCGGTCTTGGACTCTACATCATGGCCACCCGCCAATGGGGGTTTTGGTAAATGATCATCGGCCTCGCACAACTCAACCCAACCGTCGGCGATCTCGCTGGAAACACCCGCAAGATCATCGACTCCTGCCGCGCCTTGGAAAAACGCGGCGCGACGATTGTTCTCACGCCCGAACTCGTCCTCACGGGCTACCCACCGCAGGATCTTCTTTTCAAATCCGACTTCGTTCCCGCGAGCTTGCGAAAACTCGAAGAGATTCACGCCGAGGTCGGCTCAGCCGCGTGGATCATCGGTTGCGTCCATGCCAATTCCTCGGATCGGGGCCGCCCGTTTTTCAATGCCGCCGCCATTCTTGAAAAAGGCCGTCCGGCGCGCTTTGTCTTCAAGTCCCTGCTCCCGACCTACGATGTCTTCAACGAAACGCGCTACTTCGAACCCAATTCCTCCCCCGCGCCGGTCGAAATCGGCGGGGAGGTTTTCGGTGTGACGATTTGCGAGGATATCTGGACGCCCGAGCATTTGCCGCGACGCCTCTACTCGACGAATCCGGTGGAAACCCTCGTCGCCGCGGGAGCCAAGGGGATCCTCAACCTGAGCGCGTCGCCGTTCCAAATCGATAAACCCCAAATCCGCGAGGAAATGATCCGGAGTCAGGCCATCAAACACGGCATTCCCTTTTTCTACTGCAACGCCGTTGGTGGAAACGACCAACTCGTCTTCGATGGAAATTCGCTGGCGATTGATTCGGATGGAAAAACCATCCGCCGCTGGCCGGGCTTCCGCGAATCCACCGCATTGGTCAACGACCCGGCTGATAGCACCCAAAGTCTGGGAGACATCGAGTCGTTGCACGAGGCACTCGTTCTTGGAATCCGCGATTATACCGCGAAGTGCGGTTTTCGCTCGGCCGTGCTTGGTCTGAGCGGTGGGATCGACAGCGCCGTCGTCGCCTGCCTCGCCATGGAAGCCCTGGGTGCGGACAAGGTCACTGGCGTCGCGATGCCCTCGCCCTACTCCTCCACCCACAGCGTCGAGGACGCCCTCCAACTCGCCCAAAACCTCGGGATGCCCTGCCTGAAAATTCCGATCGCTGAGAGCTTCGAGGTTTTCAAAAGCCAGATGCGGCCGGCATTTGGCGACCGCCCCGAAGATGCCACGGAGGAAAACATGCAAGCCCGCCTGCGCGGACTCACGCTGATGTCGCTCTCGAACAAGTTCGGCCATCTCCTTCTCACCACCGGCAATAAAAGCGAACTCGCCGTCGGCTACTGCACGCTCTACGGCGACATGTGCGGTGGCCTCGCCGCGATTTCCGATGTGCCAAAGACGCTGGTCTACGAACTCGCGTGGCATCTCAATGCAGACCGCGAGTTGATCCCGCTGCGCACGATCGGGAAAGTGCCCAGCGCCGAATTGCGTCCCAACCAGACTGATCAAGACACGCTCCCGCCCTACGACATTCTTGATGCGATCCTCCGGCTCTATGTGGAGGAAAACCTCGGAGTCGCCGAGATTGCCGCGCGGGGATTCGATGCCGAGACCGTGCGCTGGGTCGCGCGGAAAGTGGATTTTAACGAATACAAGCGTGAGCAAGCCGCACCAGGACTGAAAGTCACGAGCCGAGCTTTTGGCATGGGCCGCCGGATGCCGATTGCGCAGCGGTATTCCGTGGGCTGATCTCTTCGCATCGGAAAACTCAGGAGGGACCTGCTTGTCAGGTCCGGTGCGATTTTCGCAAACACGCCAACCCGGCTCTGACAAGCAGAGCCCTCCTCGCAAAATCAGGTTCCAGCATCACTCCAGCGCGAGCAACATCACCTGCCCGTCCTCGTGGCCGATGGCGAGGATGGGTTGCGAGGGATGCCACGCGAGGGCGCTGATGCCGGATTCGAGCTTCGAGCGCTTGCGGCGGAATTGGCCTTTTTCAAAGGTGATCACTAGCAAAGTCCCCGCGCCGTCGCCGATGGCGAGCAGGCCCTTTGAGGAAAAATCCAACGCCTGCGCGGCGGATTCGCATCCGTCGATCTGAATCGGCGTCGCACCATCCGGGCCTTTTTTTCCTGTCATCGGCCAAACCGTCACCACCGCACTTCCCGCTGTGGCGAGTTGTTTGCTTTCCGAGGAAAAAGCCAACGCCTGCACCTTGCTTTCGAAACCCTGGATATGCAGCGGATGGTCGCGTGGGATGTCGTAGATGTGAACGCTCGGAGTCTGGTCTCCCGTGGCGAGCCAGCGTCCATCGGGACTCCAGCCCACGCGCAGACTCGCGCCGCCCCAATCGAATCTCGCGAACGGTTTCTTTTGTCCCAGCCGCCAAAGCGTCGCGCCACCGGCGCCGGCGATTGCGACCTCGCGGGAGCGCGAGGGGTTCCAGGCAAAATCCACCACCGAAGTTTCGAGATCGCGCAGGCTGAGCGATTCATTGCCTTCCTGATCGAGAATGTGGAGGGACTTGCCTTGAGCAGCGGCGAGAAATTTCCCATCCGGGCTGGTTTTCACGCGCTCGATCAGGCCGCGGCCGGGATTCCACTCGCGTCCGACCAAGCGCACCTTCCCGTCGAATCCACAAGTCACCGGCGCATCCTGAAACCAAGCCGATTCGCCGTTTCCCATGCCGTGGCCGGGAAGTGTTTCGAGGATTTCTCCTTCCTGCCCGGCCACCAAAATCGAACCCGAAGCTGGTGTGGCCAAGAGGCGCGCGCCGTCGGGGCTCCATGCGAGATGGAGGATGTGATCCTCGGCTGCGAATGTGCCGAGATTTTTCAAGCGAGGCAGGCGCGGAAGCCTTTGTTCAATGCCTCGCGGTCGAGTTTGCGGCCGATGAAAACGAGGCTGTTCTTGCGCGGACGCCCCGCCCACGGCCCGCCGCTCGCGGCGTCGATGAGCATATGGACGCCTTGGAACACCACGCGGTCGGCCTGGTTTTTCACGGCAAAAACTCCCTTCATCCGGAAAATGTCCTGCCCCTGCTCTTGCACGAGTTTTGAAATCCAGTCGTTGAGTTTTTTCCCGTCGCAATCTCCCTCCGCCTCGATGCCGACGCTCGAGATGTCGGAGTGGTGGTGATGGTGCGCGTCGGGTTCAAGAAAATGGGGATTCAGCTCGGTGGCGCGGTCGAGGTTGAAGCCACCGACCTCGAGGACTTTGGCGATGTCGATCTCAGCGCGCGTGGTGCGGTGGATCGTCGCCAGCGCATTCACCTCGCGCAGGATTTTCTCAAGCCCGTCGAGTTTTTCGGTGGGCACGAGATCGCATTTGTTGAGGAGGATCACATCGGCGAAAGCGATTTGCTCCTCGGCCTCGTGCGTGTCCTCCATATGGCGCGAGATGTGGTGTGCATCAACGACCGTGACCACGCCGTTGACGAAGGTTTTTTCACGAATGTCCTCATCCACAAAAAAGGTCTGCACGACCGGGCCGGGATCCGCGAGGCCGGTGGTTTCGACGAGGATGTGGTCGAACTTGTCGCGCCGCTTGAGGAGGTTGCCGAGGATCCGAATCAGGTCGCCGCGAACGGTGCAGCAGATGCAGCCGTTGTTCATTTCGAAAAGCTCCTCGTCGGTTTTCACAACGAGTTCGTGGTCGATACCCACCTCGCCGAATTCATTTTCGATCACGGCGATCCGGAGGCCGTGTTTTTCGGTGAGGATGCGGTTGAGGAGCGTGGTTTTCCCGGCTCCGAGGAAGCCGGTGAGGATCGTAACGGGTATGCGCGACATTCTACGAGCCTACCGGAAAAACGCCGCGCGCTGGAATGCCGAAATCCGTCAACCGAGCGTCCGAGGCACCTGCGAGGAGTGGTGATGCTCGATCGGATGCGGATTGGAGATGTCTATCACGAACGAAAACCTCGCCTCGAAGGCCAGAGGCTCGTCATCCACTTCGAAGTTGAAACAGTAAATGCCGCTCGCCACTTTGACTGTGTCCGAGAGCGACGTGACGCGAACAGTTTTGGGGTGGAGAGAAACCTGCAGCCCCTTTCTGGAAGCCAGGGAATTAAAGTATTCCAAGCGTTTTTCCGCAGTGTGGATCGTGTGTGGCGAGAAAGTCGGCAGCAGCACCGCATGGTCGGCATAAAGGCTCGTAACCCCGGCCACATCGCCGGCATTCACGCAATCCATCCAGCGC
>ERZ889217.80-NODE-80-length-58014-cov-22.558170_pt1 | contig 58014 bp, 48 predicted proteins | sample MGYA00521098_ERZ889217 | MGnify/ENA primary metagenome ERZ889217 (study PRJEB32303, sample SAMEA104408613) | aquatic metagenome | biome: Brackish water; feature: Pelagic; material: water | place: Baltic Sea | collected 2014-06-10T22:04:00 | depth 2,362 m ... | reverse complement strand
ATACCTCCACCATTTTGTAGCGCTACAACTGGATTAGCACTTCCTGCAGCAGGCAGATTTGCTCCAGCTGCTCTAGTGCTATAGGCATGTAGGAAGGAATCAGCAAGTAAGTTTCCACCATTTGTCTCAGCAGTTCTTACTCCAAGAACAGTGGCGCTACCACGGTCTGTAGCAAAGACAATCTGACTTGAAGCAATTGGTTTGGCAAATCCAGTCAAGCAGGCATTTAATGGCACTTCAACAGCGCTTACAATCCTGGCATCAGGAGTTACTGCATCGCTTACACCTAGAGCCTTTGAGACAGAGGATGAAGGAATAACTCGCCTTGGATAAGAAGTTGTTTTGTTATAGGAACTCACTTTGCCTTTGGCATCAAATGTGACATCAAAGCGACCTAGATAGCTGTAATTTCCTTTAGCTGTGATGAGGGGAACATCCACGCCATCGGCATCCTTAACCATCTCAGGATATTTGCCGACTGGCTTGCCCTCACCAGGAATTAATTGGATTGATTCAGCTACATCTGGGTTTGTTAATAGGTCATCGCCGCCTCCAGCGATAGCGACATCAACGTTCTTTAGAAGCGCAATTAGCTGCTTGTCATAGGCAACGCCCTGTAAGTGGCTGACCAAAATGATTTTATTAACACCCTTTGCCTGAAGTTCTGCCGCTTGCTTATTTACCAAGGCTGCAGTTGTGGCGATATCTGAAGTTGTTAGCTTAGAAGTTCCAGGTGAGGAGATTGTTCTAAGAGTGGGAGTAATGGCGCTTACCACACCAAAGACTGCTCCAGTGGTGTAATCCTTATGGACATAAGATTGACCAAGTTTTTTGCCAATCATAATTCCGCGAAGAATCGGCTCTCTCTTGCTTACCATCGAAGATAAATCAGCATTAGCTGTGAAATCCAAATTCCCTGAAATGAAAGGATAGCGATTCTTGCTTGAGAAGGATTCGATATAGCGTTTTAGGAATCCAGTTCCATAATCAAATTCGTGATTGCCTAGGACATGAACGTCATATGGCATCAGAGATTGCGCAACGCCATCATAAACAGTGGCAGCTGAGGAATTGTTTGCTGGCTCAGAACAAATCAAGTTCTTGCTAGCAAGGAAAGAGTCGCCTGCATAAACAGAGAGCAGAGCATTTCTTGCAGATTTAGCGGCTTTGACCTCACGCTTCATAACCGATGAAAAGGCTGCAGCGCTGCCAAAAATAAGTGTTCCTTGCGCTGTTTTAAATGACCGATCAGGCAAGAGAGCAGATTCGCCATCGTTGTTATGCAGGATGGTTAGAGTGACGGCAGATCCAGGATCTGAATAAAAACTGGCATTGGCAAGTGACATCTGAGCAATTAGCGAGGTTGCTGCTAGCGCCACAACTATTTTCTTAAGTTTCAAGGTTTCCTCCATAGGCTCCGGTTGATTTTTTGCTAATTGTTAATTCGGGAAGGGGAGGGCCCGCTGAACGTGCGAAGGCTATCTCGAGGGCTTGCTTGAGAGATGGAGGGGTTGGTTAAAGGCGGGTAAAAGTCTGATTACATATGGATAGCAAGGAGATTTGAGGGGGTCAGGGGGTAGGTATAGTATTCGAACAAATGTTCGAAAAGATGGAGAATCAGAGGCCGGAGATCTACCTATCTGGCGGTGAGCCAATTGAGTTCACCTATAAAGGTCAGCGCTATCGAATTTACGCCCTTCTTAACTCTTGGCGTGAATCTGGTGGTTGGTGGAATAGAGCTAGCGATGGCTTATTTCGCCCAGATGATGGTGGACGGATTTTATGGCGCGTAGAGGCAGCTCCTATTGGAGTGATGAAAACTTTTGAAATAGAACGTATTGAAGTAATTCCAGAGGGGGCTAGCAATACCCCTGGCCTTTGGCAGATTCGCCCCACCTCAAGACCAGCATGAGTTTTACTCATCTTCATCTTGCTAGTGGATTTTCATTTAAATATGGAACCACTCTTCCTCATCTTCTAGTTGAGAAGGCGCGCGACTTTGGCATGAGCTCACTTGCTCTAACTGATCGTGATGGCTTATATGGCGCAATTCGATTTACTCAGAGCTGCGTTGAAAATGGAATTACTCCAATTATTGGAGTTGATATCACTTGCAAGAATCAGAGCCGGATCACATTACTTGCTACCCCAGGTAAAGGCTGGAGATCTTTAGTAAGGGTAGTTAGCGAACTTAAAAGCTATGGTGAGTGTGATTTAGACTTTCTAAAGAAACACTCTAACTACACCAGTAATCTGATATCGCTACAAGGCCCTGACTCTTTAATTGCTAGAGCTATTACCAATCGTCAATATGAAAAAGCGTTATCGCTATATAACGATAGCCGTGAACTATTTCAAAGCCAAGTAATTGAAATTGTCTCTCATTTAATTTATGGAGATGGACCAAGATCGACTACCCATGCCTCAAGGATGTTTGGTTTTGCTCAAGATAATGATCTTCCAGCGATACTTAGTAATGCTGCCAGGATGTGTTTAAGGCAGGATGCGCCGATAGCAGATATTCTCGATGCAAGTCGAAGGCTCTTGCCGCTTCATAAAAATGTCGTAGAGCGCGAAAATAGCGAGGCCTTTCTTAAAAGCTCTCAAGAGATGCATCACTTAGCAGAGATAATTACTCGCGCTTCGGGGCAGAGAAATAGCCGTAAATTACTAAGTACTACCCAAGACCTTGCTAAGCAGGCAGAGCTATCACCTAGCCAAGATATTGGCCTTGGATCTATCCATCTTCCAGAGCCTGAGCTTTTAGGGGCTAAAAACCAAGATGAGCTAACTCTTCAACTAAGGCAGCGCTCAATTGCTGGCATTAATTGGCGCTACGGCCAGAGCAATAGTGAAGTAAACCAAAGACTAGAAAAAGAGTTAGAGATTATTAAGAGTCTAGGTTTTGAATCATATTTTCTAACTGTTGCCGATATTACAGATCGCGCGCGAGCCTCTGGAATTAGAGTAGCGGCAAGAGGAAGCGGGGCTGGATCATTAATCTGTCATCTCTTAGGAATTTCTGGAGTTGAACCGCTCTCACTAGGTTTATTGATGGAGCGCTTCTGCTCTCCACTTCGAAGAGCTCTTCCTGATATCGATATCGATGTGGAATCTGCTAGAAGGTTAGAAATTTATGATCAGGTATTTGCAAATTACCCGATGCGATCTGCAACAGTTGCAATGTTTGATACCTATAGAGCTCGCCATGCCATAAGAGATGTGGGAGCAGCTCTATCACTTGCTCCTATGGAGATAGATCTAGTTGCTAAATCACTTCCTCATATCAGAGCTCGCAATATTTCACAGGCGCTAATTAATCTTCCTGAACTTGCTAATTTAAATATAACTAGCCCAATCTGGAAGATGGCAGTAGGTCTTGCAGAGCGCCTAGATGGCCTACCTAGAAATGTTGCAATGCATCCCTGCGCAGTAGTGATCTCCAGCGCTGAGCTATATCAGAGAGCCCCAATTGAGATAAATGCTAGTAATTATCCGATGGTGCAGTGGGATAAAGATGATGTGGAAGCTATTGGGCTTTTAAAGCTAGATATTTTAGGAGTTCGAATGCAATCATCTCTGGCCTATGCCATATCTGAGATAGAGCGAAGTACTGGAAAAGTAATAGATATTGATGCAATAGCTTTAGATGATAGTGAAACATTTTCGCTCATCCAATCTGCTCAGACTTTGGGTATCTTTCAAATAGAGAGCCCAGGCCAGCGTGAATTAGTTGGAAAGTTAACCCCAGAGACTTTTACTGATTTAATAATTGATATCTCACTTTTTAGACCAGGGCCAGTAAAGAGCGACATGATCACTCCATTTCTAAATGCCCGCCAAGGTTTTAAAACTAGGGAGATATTCCACCCTGATTTAGCTGAAATCTTGAGTGATACCCAAGGGGTAGTGGTATTTCACGAGCAAGTTATTGAAATTATCGCCACCCTAACTGGCTCCTCTCTTGGCCAAGCCGATGAGAAACGAAGAGCTCTTGGTAGTAGAGAGGGGCAGCAGGAGGTCTGTGATTGGTTCTTTGCCCAAGCTTTGTCAAAAGGCTATGAGCTAAAAGTTATTACTCAAATCTGGGATGTCTTAAGAGCCTTTGCCTCCTTTGGATTCTGCAAAGCCCATGCCGCTGCCTTTGCTCTTCCCACTTATCAATCTGCTTGGTTAAAGCGCCATTACCCAGCGGCATTTCTTGCCGGAGTTCTAACTCATGAACCTGGAATGTATCCAAAGCGCCTTCTATTAGATGAGGCTAGACGAAATGGATTAACTATCGCCCCTCTTGATATTAATCACTCTGATATTAGCTATCGAGTTGAAGGTGATAATCAGAGAAGTATCAGGCTATCGCTTAGCGATATCTCAGGAATTAGTAGCGTAGAGATATCAGCAATTATCGCTAATCGCCCTTATTTAGATCTAGCTGACTTTGTCCATCGCAGCTCAGTTAGCAGACCAACTTCTGAAGCTTTATTAATGGTGGGGGCCTTTGATCGCCTCTATGGCGCTGAGATAAATCGTAGAGATTTATTACTACATCTAAATGATTTATATAAATGGTCTGGTGGTAGTAGAACTAAAGTAGTTACTGGTTCGCAGTTAAGCCTAGGTTTTACCCCCACTTTATCTAAGACAGGGCTACCTGATCTAGAAGATCATGAACTGGTAAGAAATGAAGTTAAGTATCTAGGGATGGATATCTCTCACCATATGATTGAGTTTTATGCTGACTTTCTCAATCAGATAGGAGCAATAAAATCTAACCAGCTCCTAGAACAAAGATCAGGATCTTTAGTATTGGTAGCTGGGGTTAAAGTAGCGCTACAAACCCCACCAGTTCGCTCTGGCAAGAGAGTTATCTTTCTAACTCTTGATGATGGATATGGCTGTAGCGATGCAACATTTTTTGAAGACGCTCAACATAGCTATGCCGAGGTGCTCTATAACTCGCAGCTACTATTAATTCGCGGCGCTACCCGTAGAACTGGGCTACGCGGTATCTCACTTAGAGCTATTGGGGCATGGGATTTATCAGCTGCTTATCAAAAGTGGCGTAGCCTAGCTATCTGTGAGTAAGCAGATGGGCGAGCATTCCACCATTCTCCATGTTGATATGGATGCTTTCTATGCCTCAGTTTCAGAGTTGGATTATCCGCAATATAAAGGAAAGCCTTTAGTAGTTGGCGCAGGGGCTAGGGGAGTAGTTCTTTCGGCAAATTATGCTGCTAGAAAATTTGGTATTAAAGCTGCCATGCCAGTATCAAGAGCGCAGCGAATGGCGCCAAGTGCAATCTTTATTCCGCCAGATCATGAGAGATACTCACAGGTCTCTAGAAAAATTATGGAGATATTCTTTGAATTTAGCCCGCATGTTGAGCCGCTCTCCCTAGATGAGGCATTTATCGATGTAACAGGTTCAAGGAAATTATTTGGAAGTGGTCGACAGATTGCAGAGTTGATAAGGAAGAGAGTTTTTGCATCAGAGAAGATAACCTGCTCAGTTGGAATTGCTACTACTAAATTTATTGCCAAATTAGCATCAGGGCGCTGCAAACCAAATGGGATACTTGAAATTGCACATGATCGAGTCTTGACCTTTCTTCATCCACTTCCAGTTTCAGAAATCTGGGGGGTGGGGCCAAAAACTAATGAAGAGCTTCAAGCTCTGGGCCTTAGAACAGTTGCCGATATTGCCAACACCCCACTTGAAACTTTAAAGCGAGCGCTTGGTCCAAGCGCTGGAGTATCACTCTATGAACTTGCTTGGGCTAGAGATTATCGAGAAGTAATTTCAGATGCTCCAGAGAAGAGTATTAGCGCGGCAGAAACATTTGCCTATGATTTAGAGGATAAAGATGAGATATTTAGAGAGCTCCTTGGTTTAACCGAGAGAGCTGCCGCTCGTCTAAGAGCTCGCCAATTGCGAAGTAAAACTATCGGCCTTAAGGTGCGCTTTGCTGACTTTTCAAATTTAACTAGATCAAAAACTCTGCCTCACTCCATAAGTGGTAGCCATGAAATTTATGAAGTAGTTAAAGACCTCTATCTAGCGCTCAAGATTGCTGGCTCAAGAATCCGACTTCTAGGAGTCTCACTTGAGCAATTAGTTGATCAAAGTGGAGCAGTTGAGCAGTTAGAGCTTGGCGAGCGGGAGCTTGGATGGAGCCAGGCGCAGATTGCTATCGATCGGGCTATTGCTCGCTTTGGTAGCGGCTCTATAAAACCTGCTCGCCTAATTGGAGAGAGCGATGAAGAAGATTCATAGCAACTTCTAACCCTTTCGACTTTCCAGATGGGCCCGCCTCTACTATTCTCACACCTATGCCACTATCTGAGCATGAAAAAAGGCTTCTAGCCGAGATGGAAGAGGCGCTGGCTGCTGATGATCCTCGCCTAATTTCAACTTTTAGCGGCAAGAACCCTTCAAGGAGCCGGGTTGTAATTGGTTTTGGCCTAATTCTTATAGGCATTTTTATCCTCTTTGGCGGCCTAATTTCTCAAGTGCCACTTGTTGGGGTTGCTGGATTTATCGCCTCACTTGTTGGGGCAGTTCTTGCCATCTCAAATCTTGGGGGCCTTATGAATGGGGTCATCTCCAAAGCTCAGAACATTGGCCCTAAGAAAGGGCCAGGTAAGTGGAGCCAAGGCTTTGAGCAGAGATGGGATCGTCGTAATCTCGGTGAGTAGTTAATTAGATTCAAGTAGCCCCCACCCGCCTCTGGCGGGTTTTTTTATGCCCAAAAGAGCTTGGTGGAGGAGCCCTTTTCCAGAGCAGCTTGCGCGTGGGGAGAGGTGGTTGAAAATGGAGGAAAAGGGAGTAAAGTGGGGAATTAAGCAGGACGGGGGTTCTGCGAGGTAAGTCAAATAGGGGAGGTCAATTAAGTGTTTCTTGGCACCCATGAACCTCGCTTAGATGAAAAAGGGCGGTTGATTCTTCCCGCCAAATTCCGTGATGAATTGGCATCAGGTTTAGTAATTACTAAAGGACAAGAGCGTTGTTTATTTGTATTTCCATCTGCTGAATTTGCGCGAATTACTGAACAGCTAAAACAAGCGCCACTTACTGCAAAAGCAGCTCGCGATTACATGCGCGTGATGTTTGCCGGTGCACATGATGAGATTCCAGATAAGCAAGGTCGCGTAATGATTCCTGCTGGCTTAAGAGAGTATGCAGATTTAGAGAAAGAGTGCGTAGTAATTGGCGCAAATACTCGAGTTGAAATTTGGGATTCCAAAGCATGGAAGAGCTATCTAAAAGATCGTGAAAAAGGCTTTGCCGATGTTTCCGAGGAGGTATTTCCAGGCCTCTTCTAACAAGGGGCAAAAAATAAATGACTCCTCTCTTCTCTGGCCACCGCCGACCTTCAAATAAACGGCGCCCCTTCCCCGGTGCCGTTTATCCCCCGCAATCCGTCGGCCGGCGGTGACCAGAGAAGAGAGTAAGAAAAAAATTAGTAATAACAACGATTAAGAAAAGGAGTTGCAGGGATGAAACTAGAACACACATCAGTTCTACTAAATCGCTGCATCACTGTTTTATCAACCTCGCTAGAGAATAAAGAGACGCCAGTATTAGTTGATGCAACCTTAGGTCTAGGCGGTCACTCACTTGCGCTATTAGAGAAGTTTCCAAAGTTAAAGATAATTGGTATTGATAGAGATAAGAGCGCAATTGATAAAGCTAGTCAACGACTCTCTTCTCATCTAGATCGCATCACTATTTTTCATGCTGTTTATGACCAGACCCCAAAACTCCTTGATTCACTTGGGATTTCATCGGTTGATGGAATTCTCTTTGATCTAGGAACTTCATCGATGCAACTGGATCAATCTGAGCGTGGCTTCTCCTACGCTCAGAGCGCGCCACTTGATATGCGTATGGATCAAAGCAGTGGCATTACAGCCCAAGAGGTAATAGATAGCTACTCCAGAGGCGAGTTGATTCGCATTATTCGCACCTATGGCGAAGAGAAGTTTGCTCAAAGAATTGTCGATAACATCATTGAGGCAAGAGGCGATAATTCAATAAAGAGCACTAGTGATCTTGCAGATTTAATCAAGCGATCTATTCCAGCTCCTGCAAGACGCCTTGGGGGAAATCCTGCTAAGCGGACTTTCCAAGCGCTTCGTATAGAAGTTAATCAAGAGCTAGCAATATTAGAGAGAGCAATCCCTGCCTGCCTAGAGCGTTTAAATATTGGCGGACGTATGGTTGTGATGTCATTTCAATCTTTAGAAGATAAAATTGTTAAGAACTTCTTCACTCAAGCAACTGAGTCAAAGACCCCACTTGGCCTTCCAGTTGAGATTAAAGCCTTATCTGCAAAATTCTCCCTGGTATTTAATGGAAGTCAGAAAGCTAGTGAAGATGAGATCTCAGATAACTCTCGCGCAAAGTCGGTAAGACTTAGAGCTATACAGCGGGTGGCTGCCTGATGGCTCTCTCAGTTCTTAGCCCAGCCTTTGAGCGTTCAAAGAAATTAGCAATTGAGAAATCATCAAGAGCAATTCTCAAACTTGTTCCAGAGCTTCGCCCAACACCAGGGGCGCAAGCAACAGATCGCCTCTTCTATTCAATAGTTGGGGCGACCTTGGCGCTGGGCCTGCTCGGTCTTTTAGGGGTAAATATTCTTCTAGGAAATGATGCAGAAAGAGTTAGAGAGTTAAAAATTGAAGCAATACTCGTTAATGAAGAGCGCGAAGAAGCCCTTAGGCAAGTAGCTCTACTCTCAACTTCAGAGGCGCTAGCAGAGCGAGCATTCGCTCTTGGAATGATTCCAAGTAAATCACCAACTTTTCTTGATATTTCAGCTCCCGCAGCAGTTGAGCCAGTGAAGGTGGTTAAAGAAAAACCATGAGCCACCATAAGTTAGTTGAGAGAAGAATTAGCTACTTAGTTGCGATCTCACTAGTTATTCTCCTTGCTTTTGCAGTTCGTTTAATTGATATTCAGGGAGTTAGAGCGGCAGGCCTTGCAAATAAAGCTAGCAATGAATTGACTAAAAAGTCAGTAATTATGGCTCCTCGGGGAGCAATTACCGATATCAATGGTATTGAGTTTGCTAGAAGCGTTAGCGCCTATCGAATCCTGGTTGATCAGGAGATAGTTGATCACCCTAAAGCGTTAGCAAAAATTGCAGCTCCGATATTAGATGTTGATCAGGATTGGCTAAAAGAACAATTAATTGGCGAGAGAAGATATGTTGTAATCAGCCAGAGCGTTAAACCACGAGTTTGGAGAGAATTAGAAGCGGCAGTTGATTCATACAATGATGAGATTGCAGAGAAAGAAAATGGCCTAGCTAAAAGGCTAATGGGATTTTTTGCTGAGCGGATCTATGTCCGCGAATACCCGGAAGGCGAGCTGGGAGCAGCAGTGATTGGCTTTATAAATAGAGCTGGCAGCGGGGCAGCCGGGCTCGAATACAGCATGAATTCAACTCTGAGCGGCATTGATGGCCATTACACCTATGCCAATGCGGCCGGAACAATAATTCCTGGAACCCAGAAGATAACTACAGAGGCAGTTCGTGGAAATACCGTCAAGTTAACTATTGATAGAGATGTGCAATGGGTAGCACAAGAGGCGATAAGAACCGTTGTTAAGAGCTCTAGAGCGCTATCAGGCACAGTAGTTGTTATGGATCCAGCAACTGGGCAGGTGCTAGCTCACGCAACATATCCTTCTTTCACACCTGGCGATACGAAAGATGTAGATCCCTATCGCTGGCAGAACCCTTCAGTGCAAGAAGTCTATGAACCAGGCTCTACTGGAAAAGTAATGACAATTGCTGCTGCAGTTGAAGAGGGAATGATTTCACCTGAGAGCGTTATGACTATTCCATGGAAACTAAAACGCTCTAATAAAGTATTTAGTGATCATGATAAGCATCCAACTCAGAGGCTAACTCTCACCGGCGCACTTGCCGTCTCTAGTAATACTGGTGCGATAAAGGTGGGGGAGATGCTCTCTAATGACAAGCTTCACTCATATTTAAAGAAGTTTGGAATTGCTGAAAAAGCAAACTCTGGCCTTCCTGGCGAGGAGAGTGGCAAGCTACTTGATGTTAAAGAGTGGTCAGGAACTACTGCCCCAACGGTGGCATTTGGTCAGGGTTATTCGCTAACCGCCCTTCAGGCTACATCTGTTTTTGCAACCATTGCCAATGATGGCCTTCGAGTAACGCCAACTGTTATTGCAGGAATTAGCGATGGGGCAGGCAGATATACCCCGGCAAGTCAGCAGAAGTCGGTAAGAGTTATTAGCGCAGATACTGCCAAAAAAATGCGACTTATGATGGAGAGCGTTGCTAGCGCTAGAGGAACGGCGGCATCAGCGGCTATCGATGGCTACCGCGTAGCTGGAAAGACTGGAACTGCGATGAGATATAACCCTAAGTGTGGTTGCTATAGCGGATATACCGCTTCATTTATTGGCTTTGCTCCTGCAGATAAACCCGAGTTTGTAGTTTCAGTAACAATTCAAGATCCTAAGGGACTTCATTGGGGTGGCTATTTAGGTGGCCCTGTATTTAACAAAGTTATGAGTTTTGTCCTAAAAGATAAAGCAATTCGCCCTACAGCTCCAGCAACTACCACTTATGCTCTTAATGAGAAAGAGTTGAAAGCAAAGATTGAGTTAATGACCGGGGGAGCTCAAGCATCAGGGGCTAAGAGAGTTAAAGCGAGTGAAAATGGCTGAGATGCGACGCTTCGAAGCTAATGTTAAAAGGCTTGGTGATGTCGCATCTTTTCTAGGAATTGAAATTAGCGAAGAGTTTAAATCTCTTGAGATAACTGGTATTTCTAGCTCTTCCAATAAAATCAATGAGGGGGAGCTATTCATAGCACTTGCCGGCGAAAAACATCACGGAGCACAATTTGCTCTAGATGCCAAAAGAGCTGGCGCAACTGCATTACTAACAGATAAAGAGGGCCAAGATATTGCCTTAGGCAAACTTGGCGATTTCCCAATTCTTACCATCGAAAACCCTAGAAATAAGAGTGGATATTTAGCAGATTGGTTTAACCAATCTCCAAGCAGAGCGCTTTTTCTAGCAGGAATAACTGGCACTAATGGCAAGACCACAACCTCATTTTTATTAAAGCAGATATGGGAATTTGCCTGGATGGAGGCTGGTCTAATTGGAACTATTGGAATTGAGATTGGCCAGGATAGATTTAGCGCTAGCCACACCACTCCTGAAGCTGATCAACTTCATAACATTCTCTCTATTATGCAAGAAAGACATATTCGCGCAGCAGCTATTGAGGTAAGTAGCCATGCGCTATCTCTTAATCGAGTAGATGGCGCTTACTTCTCTGCTGCTGCCTTTACTAACTTGACGCAAGATCACCTGGATTTTCATGGCGATATGGAGAGTTACTACCAAGCTAAAAAGAAGCTATTTAATGCTCAGAGCTGCCAAGCTGCCTTTATCAATGTGGATGATGCCTATGGAGCGCGGCTTGCAGGTGAGATAGCAATGGTTCCAACGACTATCTCTCGCAGGGATAGTAAAGCCCATTGGTATTACCAAGAGATTGAGAGCTCATCTAAAGGATATGAAGTTGAGGTGCGAGGTAGAGATGGAATTCTCATCTCAGGTCAACTAAATCTCATCGGTGAACATAATCTAGATAATGCACTCATGGCTATGGCGATAGCTTTAGAAAGTGGCGTTGATCCATTAGTGATTGGAAACTCCCTGATAACTCTTAAGGGAGCTCCAGGGCGCTTGGAGAGTATTGATTGTGGTCAAGAATTCTTAGCCTTAGTTGATTACGCTCACACGCCAGATGCTGTTGAGAAAGTGCTGGCAACGCTTCGGAAAATTAGCAGCGCAAAGATAATTGCAATCCTTGGATGTGGAGGCAATCGCGATAAATCAAAGCGCCCTCTGATGGGCAAGGCCCTACTTTCTGGAAGTGATATTGCAATATTTACTAGCGATAATCCAAGAGATGAAGATCCTGGGGAGATATTAAAAGAGATGCAAGGCTTCCTTGCAGTTAACTCACCTAGCGCTGTAATCGCAGATCGCCATTCAGCAATTAAGTATGGCGTTGAAAGAGCTGAAGCTGGAGATATTTTGGTGGTCTTGGGTAAGGGCCATGAAGTTGGTCAAGAAATTAAGGGAGTTAAACTTCCATTTAGCGATCAAGATGTTTTGCAAAAGTGCATTGAGGCCGAACTATGATTCAAATGAGCATTGCAGAGATGGCTCAGATCATGGGGGGTAGAGCCCATGGCGATGTTGAGCTATCAAATCAAGCGCAATTTCACTTTGACTCCAGAGAGGTCAGAGCAGGGGATATCTTCTTAGCTTTAAAAGGTGAGAGAGCTGATGGCCATGACTATGTAGCTGATGCAATATCGAGCGGGGCGGCGTTAAGTATTGTCTCTCAAGCGGTATCTAGCCCTCACATTTTGGTTGGTGATGTGTTGGTAGCGATAGCAAAATTAGCTTCTCATGTAAGAGGTGAGTTAAAAGATTTAAAGGTAATTGGAATTACTGGAAGCCAGGGAAAGACAACAACTAAAGATCTACTCTTTTCTATCCTTAGCAATGAAGGTGAAACTATTGCCTCACTTGCCTCCTTTAATAATGAACTTGGAGTTCCCTTAACTCTGCTGCGCTGCACAGATAAGAGTAAATATTGCATCCTTGAGATGGGCGCTAGAAAGAGCGGAGATATCGCTGCTTTAACCTCACTTGCAAATCCTGATGTTGGCGCAGTGCTAAAGGTAGGAAATGCTCATCTTGGCCAATTTGGTTCTCAAGAAATGATTGCCAAGACCAAGGGTGAGTTAATTGCTGGATTAAAGAGTGGCGCAGTTGCAGTATTAGGAACCTATGACTCCTTTACTCCAGAGATGGCAAGTGCGAAAGGTGTTATGCGAGTGACTTTTGGCGATAGCGCTAAATGTGATATTCGCGCAGCTGATATTGAAGCCAGGGGAGGCTTTGCCCACTTTGATTTAGTAATTGGAAGTGATCGCCATGCAGTGGAGCTACAAATTCTTGGCCTCCATCAGATATCAAATGCCCTCGCCGCAGCAGCGATTGCTAGCTCTCTCGGAGTAAGCGTTAATAGAATTGCATCGGCTCTTTCAAATCATGCCCCACTTAGTAAGTGGCGCATGGAGTTAGATGAGGCAAATGGCTTGACTCTTATCAATGATTCTTACAACGCAAACCCAGAGAGTATGGAGGCAGCTCTTAAGGTTTTATCTCTTCTCGCCCAAGAAAGAGGCGGGCGCTCTTGGGCCTTTCTTGGTCTAATGCATGAGTTGGGGGAGGCCTCAGATCAGATGCATGAAGAAATTGGAGTAATAGCGCAGAATTTAGGAATTGACTATTTAGTTGCTATCAATAGTAAGTCTTATCTAAAGCAGATTAATCCCTCAATAGTTACCGCGCGACACTTTGATAACTGGAAAGAATCGTTATCGCTATTTTCAGAGTTTAATCCAGGCGATGTAATTCTAGTTAAGGCCTCAAGAGCTGAAGGGCTTGAAGAGTTAGCTAGCGCAATTAAAACCAGCGTCATGATCGAGGCAGAAGGAGAGAGCATATGAGAGGTATTTTAATTTCAGGGGCTACGGCCTTTCTAATTAGCTTCCTTCTTACCCCGGCATTTATCAAGTTCTTATCGCGCAAGGGCTACGGCCAGCAGATAAGAGATGATGGACCAAAGAGCCATCATATAAAGCGTGGTACGCCAACTATGGGCGGTGTGATTCTGATTCTGGCAGCAATTGCTGGATATCTACTCTCTCATCTATTTACTGGAGCAGCGCTGACAACTTCAGCGGTTTTGGTAATTGCTTTGATAGTTTGCCTTGGTCTGATTGGGTATTTAGATGATTGGCTAAAGGTAGTAAAGCAGCGCTCACTAGGTCTAAAGGCGAGAGAAAAACTTCTCACACAAGGAATTGTTGCTGGCGGATTTGGTTACTTAGCCACCAGATTTCCTAATGATCTTGGGCTCACTCCAATTTCGCAGTATCTATCAACTGTTAAAGATACTTCGATAAAGCTTGGCATGGTGCTAGTAATTCTTCTAGCAATCTTGATGGTGCTTGGCGCAAGTAATGGAGTTAATTTAACCGATGGTTTAGATGGCTTAGCAACTGGGGCTGCAGTAATGTCATTTCTAGCCTTTGTCTTAATTGGGGTCTGGGAGTTTGGTCAGCGCTGCGAAGTGGTTGGTAGCGGTAATTGTTATAACGTGCGAGATCCACTAGATCTTGCAGTTCTCTCAGCTGCCCTTGCTGGATCTTGCGCAGGATTTCTCTGGTGGAACGCCTCTCCTGCAAGAATATTTATGGGCGATACCGGCTCACTTGCGATAGGTGGCGGCCTAGCTGGCCTTGCTATGACTCTAAGAACTGAGCTTCTACTAATTCCTCTAGGTGGTTTATTTGTGATCATCACTCTCTCAGTGATCATCCAGACTAGCTACTTCAAGTTAAGCGGCGGCAAGAGAGTATTTAAAATGGCGCCTTTGCAACATCACTTTGAATTACTGGGATGGGGCGAGGTCACAATTGTTATTCGCTTCTGGATTGTGGCAGGGCTCTGCGTTGCTGCAGGTCTTGGACTCTTTTATGCTCAATGGGTGGTTGCGTGAGTCAGAGTTTTATTGATTCCCTAAGTGGAGCCAGATGCATTCTCTTTGGAGCTGGCATCACCGGGGCCCCGACATTAAAGTTTTTGAAATCACGGGGAGCAATTGTCATTTCAGTTGATGAAAAAGTTATAGGCCCTGAGATAAAGAGTGAGTTAAAGGCTGAGGATTTAGTTGGAGTGAAGTTGGCAGTTGTTTCACCAGGATGGAGAGTTGATCATCCATTAATTAAGGTGGCATTAAGGGCTGGGATTGAAATAATTAGTGAAATTGATCTTGCCTGGAGAGTCAAGGAGCAGATCGCTCCAAATCAGCGCTGGATCGCTCTGACTGGCACAAATGGAAAAACAACCGCTATTCAGATGCTTGAATCAATGCTTATTCAATCTGGAATCAAAGCAAAAGCATGTGGAAATCTTGGGTATACCGCAATTGAGGCGGTAGTTGAATCTGGCTCAGATATTTTGGCCCTTGAGCTCTCATCATTTCAATTGGAGTGGAGCAAGCTGGCTCACTTTGAATCAGTTGCAATATTAAATGTTGCTCAGGACCATATCGATTGGCATGGAAGCTTTGAAAATTACCTTGCTGCAAAGTTAAAGATCGCAGATCTAGCTGATTTAGTTATTCTCAATAGAGATGATCAATACCTTGCAGAGAGTGGCAAGAAGCTCTCAAAGAAGGTTATCTGGATATCGCTCCAAGTTCCAGGCAAAAATGAGATTGGTCTTGTTGAAAATATCATTGTTGACCGAGCATTTATCAATGGCGATGCTGAGGCTCTATTTGAACTCGGCGATGTCACTCCATCTGTGGGCCATAATGTTTCTAATGCGATGGCTGCTGCGGGCCTTGCTAGAAGTATTGGAGCAAGCCCTAGCGCGATAGCTCAAGGGTTAAGAAGCTTTAAGTTAGATCACCATCGACTTGAAGTTGTTCTAACTAGTGGCGGGATAACTTTTATAGATGATTCAAAAGCTACAAATCCTCATGCCGCAATTGCAGCCATTCAATCTCAACTAGAGTCAATCTGGATAGCTGGAGGCCTTGCAAAAGGAGCGGCCATGGATGAGTTAGCTAGGAGATCTAAAGGTCGAATCAAAGCTGCGATATTAATTGGAAGTGATGCCACAACTATTCAAAGTGCGCTACTAAAGGAGAGCCCTAATCTTGCTATCTATATGACCGATTCGAATTTAACGGGAATAGATGTGATGGCTCAGGTGATGGGAATTGTAAAAAATATTGCAGTAAGCGGGGATGTTGTCCTGCTAGCCCCAGCTTGCGCATCAATGGATCAATTCAAGAACTATGCCGATCGCGGCGATATCTTTACCCAAGCGGCAAAGGAGGCATTTGGTGAGTAAATCAAAGCCATTATTTGCCACCCCCGCATCTGCTTATTATTTGATTTTAGGCTCAGTAGTGGCCCTATCTTCGCTGGGGCTAGTGATGGTTCTAAGCGCATCCTCGGTTAAGTCTTTAAGAGAGTCGGGTAACTCATTTAGTTTTGTTGCCCGACAAGCTCTCTTTCTAATTCTGGCAGCAGGACTTGCCTGGGTAGCTATGAAGCTTAGATATGAGCTCTGGAAACCGATAGCTCAAGTCTCACTAGTTTTCTCCTGCGCACTTCTAATCCTTCCTCAGATTGGTGGAATCGGTAAAACTGTTGGTGGAAATACCAACTGGATTGAAATTGGAAGCTTTACCCTCCAGCCCAGTGAGTTTGCAAAACTTGGTTTGATTCTTTGGTGCGCCCTAAGGCTACGTATTCATGATCAGAGGGCTAGTGAGTCACTACCAAGCAATCCTGCTCGATTGATAGTTCCTGGTTTTGCCTTGATTATGACCTTAATCATGATTGGCAATGATCTTGGTACGGCGGCAGTGGTATCTGGAATCATCGCGGGAATTCTCTTCATTTCCGGATTGCCGCTAAGAGTATTTGGAATTTTAAGCCTTGTGGGCAGCGCAATATTTGCTGCCTTTATTCTGCCAAACGCCAATCGCATGAATCGCTTCTCTGCATTCTTTGATCCATTTGCTGACGAGAATTATCAAGGAGTTGGTTGGCAGCAAGCTCATAGCATCATGGGACTTGCTTCAGGTGGGGCGCTTGGAACGGGCCTTGGAAGTAGTAAGCAGAAGTGGGGCAGCCTTCCTGAAGTTCATACTGACTTTATATTTGCAGTAATTGGTGAGGAGTTTGGGTTACTAGGAACTCTGGCAACTCTTGGTCTATTTGGAATCTTGATACTTGGAATATTTAAAGTTGCGCTAAATGCACAGAATTCATTTGATCGCTATGTCTGCGCTGGTATTGGATGTTGGATTGCAGTGCAAGTGCTTATTAATATCGGAACAGTAATTAGCGTGATTCCAGTAGTTGGAGTGACTCTGCCGCTGATTTCCTATGGTGGCTCCTCTCTTATCGCCACCTTCATCGCCCTTGGCTTTGTGCTCGGGGTTTTGCGCCGAGACCCTCAGATTGCTTCAGAGATTCGCCAGCGTAAGGCGGCAAGAACTGCGAGAGGATAAAGCCCATGGCGCTTCGGGTGATCTTTGCAGGTGGGGGAAGCGCAGGACATATTGAGCCAGCGCTAGCAGTTGCTGAAGCCCTCCAAGCTAGAGACCCGAAAATTTCTTGTGAGTTTCTTGGAGTTTTAGGTGGATTGGAATCTCTACTGATTCCCAAGAGAGGTTATCGAATCCATTACATTCCAAAGGCCTCATTTCCTAGAAAACTCTCACCAAGGATTATTCTCTTTCCATTTCTCTTACTTCAAGCAATACTCAAGTCAAGAGCAATTATTAAGAGAGCTGATTTAGTAATTGGTTTTGGGGGATATGTTTCAACTCCGGCATACCTGGCAGCCTGGAGCCAAAAAGTTCCGATAATGATTCATGAAGCTAATGCAAAACCAGGCCTTGCTAATAGATTAGGTAGGCGCTTTGCCAAAGTTATCGCAGTTAATTTCAAAGGGGTAGCAGAGCAATGGCCAGGTGCAGTCTTAACTGGCATGCCAATTCGCCAATCGTTAAATAATCTTGCAGAGCTAGATGATAAGTCAGGCTTTAGAGCGTTAAATTGCAAGAGCTTGGGATTTGATCCTAATCGCCCAGTGGTTGCAGTATTTGGCGGCTCACTTGGCTCTGCCCATATCAACTCAGTTATCGAGGAGTTTCTCGCCAAATATCAAGACCGTTATCAAGAAGTTCAGATTATCCATGCGCTAGGAATCAATAATGAACTACCAAAAGCAAATAGTAGCTACCTGCCCCAGCCCTACTTTCACGATATGGCATCTATCTATGCAAGCGCAGATCTACTAATCACTCGCTCCGGAGCTGTTACCTGCTCAGAGCTAGCATCTCTTGGAAAGTATTCGATACTCATTCCGCTGCCCCATGGCAATGGCGAGCAATTTGATAATGCAGCTGCCTTGGTAGCACAAGGCTCTGCCATGATGGTTGCAAATGATGATTTCTCATCAATGTGGCTGGATCAAAATTTATCTAAGGCTCTTATTAACGCGGCCAACTATCAGCCTAAATCAATTGGTTCTAACTCAGAGTCCGCGATGAAAATTGCTGAATTGGCTCATGATTTACTCAAGGAGAGGGCAGAGTAAATGAGCACTCAGATAATTCGTGATTGGAGTAGGGCACAGGTCCACTTCGTTGGTATCGGCGGCTCTGGAATGAGTGGGATTGCAAGGATTATGGCTTCACGAGGCGCTCAAGTTTCAGGCTCTGATTTAAATGACTCATCAACTCTTAATGGACTTAGAAGTCTTGGAGCAAAGATTTATATTGGCCATAGCCTAGATAATCTTGGTAGCCCAGACTTAGTGATTAAATCAAGTGCTATTCCTGCCAATAATCCAGAGCTTGAAGAGGCACATAAAAAAGGAATTACAGTACTGGAGCGGGCAGCAGCGCTTGCTGAATTAATGATCGGCACTCGCTCTGTTGCTGTTGCAGGAACTCATGGAAAGACAACAACTACCTCAATGTTAACTGTGGCGCTTCAACATGTAGGCCTTGATCCATCCTTTGCAATTGGCGCAACTGTTAGTAACTCTGGAACTAACGCACATCAAGGCTCTGGAAATACTTTTATAGTTGAAGCCGATGAGTCAGATGGCTCCTTTACTGCCTATAAACCACTTGGCGCAATAATTACCAATATTGAGTTAGATCATGTAGATAACTTTGCAACTCTTGCCCAGATAGATCAGATATTTGATGATTTTGCCGCCACCATCAGAGCAGAGGGCTTCTTGGTGCTCTGTAGCGATGATCCTGGAGCGCTTCGCTTAATGGCGAGAGTAAAAGAGAAGAACCTTCCAATTTCGATTACTACCTATGGAATAGATAGTCAGGCAGATCTTCGCCTTGATCGAATTCACCTCCAGCCAAAGAGCGCTGAGGCCAGGGTTAGTTATAAGGGTCGAGTATTAGCAGTGATGGAACTTGCCATTACTGGCCGCCATAATCTTTTAAATGCCGCAGCCGCTCTTCTAGCAGGACTTGAACTTGGAGCAAATGCCAACGATCTAATCAAGGGCTTATCGCTATTTAGCGGAGCTAGAAGACGCTTTGAAATTAAAGGAATCTCAAAGGGAATAACAGTTATTGATGATTATGGCCATCATCCAACTGAGGTGAAAGCAACCCTTGAGAGCGCAGAAATCTATGCTCAAGGCGGTCGAGTTATCACAGTTTTTCAGCCTCATAGATACTCGAGAACTCAAGTATTTGCTAGTGAATTCGCTAAAGCCCTCTCAGCATCTGATTACACCTATTTACTTGAGATCTATCCAGCAAGTGAGCGAGAGATTGCAGGTGTTAGCTCACTTCTTATCTCAAAGGAGATGGATAACGCAATTCATAGCTATCAACCATCTATGCCAGAGGTTATTGAATCAGTTGCAAAGATGGCAAAGAGTGGAGATGTCATTCTCACACTTGGAGCCGGAGATGTTAGTTCGCTGGGTAAATTGATTTTAGAGGCAATCGAATCCTAATTGCATGAGATTACATCCAAGGATAATCCTTCTAATATCAATTATTATTACCGCAGCGCTAGCTTATCTCTTAGGCTTTAGCCAGGTCTTTGTTGTCAAAGAGATAAAGATAGATATCAAAGATAAGAAGATTGCTAGAGAGGTAGAGGCGAAATTAGCTCAAGCGCCTTCTGTAGTTAAACTTGGTGATCAGATTGCAAGAGTTGATCGTCGCGAAATTGCCAATCGACTCCGCCAATTTGCCTGGGTTGAAAATATTGAATTAGATCGCAATCTAATTAATGGCAAGCTACTTATAAAGATTCTTTCTAGAACTCCGATAGCCCGACTCACCTCAACCTCAAGTCCACAGGGCGCAAGTATTGGGTTTATGGGCGATGATCTTGATTACTTCTATCTACCAAGACAGGCTATTGATCAGGCGATCAGCTCAGGAGATAAGAGTTGGCAGCAGATACCTGAGCTAACTCTGCCTGCCGGGTCAGCAGATGAGGCTAATAAAGAATTAAAGGCTGGGGCTAGAGAGTTATTAGAGCTATTTAGCCAAGATCTTGCGGCGAGAGGATTTGAAATAAAACGAGTTAGCGCCAGAGATAACGCGAGTTTCATCACCTCTGCCAACTATTTTGGGCGCAGGATTGAAATCTCCTGGGGCAGCATTAATGATCTTGGGGTAAAAGTTGAAGTATTAGAGCGTTTATTGGCGCAAGATGAGAATAAAAAAGTTCGGAGAATCAATCTAATTGATCCATTAAAACCAACAGTTCGATAGAAAAGTATTTCCTTAACTAATCGTGTCGGTCTTTGCCAGAGGAGCGCTACGCAACTACTTTTGCGCGCATAGTAAACAGAAACTCTAAGTCTAAAGTTGAGAATTAGGGTTTGGAGAGAGGCGAAAAAAAGTGGCAACACCACAGAATTATTTAGCAGTCATCAAAGTAGTTGGTATCGGTGGCGGCGGAGTTAATGCGGTTAATCGCATGATCGATGCGGGGTTAAAAGGCGTTGAGTTCATTGCAATTAATACTGATGCGCAAGCTCTTCTGATGAGTGATGCTGATGTGAAATTAGATATTGGTCGTAAATTAACTCGTGGTCTTGGCGCAGGAGCAGCGCCAGAGATTGGTAAGCAAGCAGCGATTGATCACACTGAAGAAATTGAAGAGGTACTTCGCGGCTCAGATATGGTTTTTGTTACTGCAGGAGAGGGCGGCGGAACTGGAACTGGTGGCGCGCCAATTATTGCAAAGATTGCTAAAGATGCAGGAGCGTTAACGGTTGGCGTAGTGACTCGACCATTTAGTTTTGAAGGTAAGCGCCGCGCGATGCAGGCAGATGAAGGAATTGAAAATTTAAGAAAAGAAGTTGACACACTTATTGTTATTCCAAATGATCGCCTACTTTCAATCTCTGATCGCTCTATCTCAGCGCCTGAGGCTTTTAAGACAGCAGATCAAGTACTGCTCTCTGGAGTCCAAGGAATTACTGATTTAATTACAACGCCAGGTTTAATTAATCTTGACTTTGCTGATGTAAAGAGCGTTATGGATGGAGCAGGTTCTGCTCTTATGGGAATTGGGTCTGCAAGAGGTGAGGCAAGGGCTACTAGAGCAGCCGAACTTGCAATTTCCTCGCCACTTCTTGAGGCATCAATTGATGGAGCCCATGGCGTACTTCTCTCAATCGCTGGTGGATCAGATCTAGGTCTATTTGAAATTAGTGAGGCGGCAGAGTTAGTTGCTAAATGCGCTCACCCTGATGCCAATATCATCTTTGGAACTGTTATCGATGACGCTCTAGGCGATGAGGTAAGAGTTACCGTTATCGCTGCTGGCTTTGATGGGGGAGCGCCAAAGAGACTTTCTGTTCCAGTTATCTCAACGGCTGCCTTAAATGGTCAAGCCGATCCGATTGCAGCAAATGATCCAATAGCTGTTGCAATGGATACACCAGTGACTCCAAGAAGAAAGATTACATTTGAAGAGTTAGTGGCTGAAGATGAGATTGATATCCCTGATTTCATGAAGTAGCAAGCAGTTAAATGTCGAGGTCGCTATTTACCTCGCGCCATGGCGGTTTTAGTAGAAATGAATATGAGAGTTTTAATCTAGCAAAGCATGTTGGCGATGATGCAGAGGTAGTTGAGAGCAATCGTGAGCTGCTTGCAAAAGAGCTGGGAATTGATCGAAGTAACTTATTTTTTATCAATCAGGTCCATGGCGCAAGAGTTGTTGAGATTGATGAGAGCTCTTCTTATCTACAAGAGCTTGATGCTGATGCCTTGTTTACTAGAAGAAGCGGGGTAGCACTCGCCGTTTTAACTGCAGATTGCATACCACTACTTCTCTCATCGCCATCAGCTATCGCTGCAGTGCATATCGGCAGAAAAGGACTTATCGCCGGGGTACTTGAGGCAACTTTAGAGAAATTTCAAAGCTATGGGATTGCTTCAAATCAGATCAGCGCATCTCTTGGAGCATCAATATGTGGCAACTGTTATCAAGTCAGCCTTGAGATTTATCGCCAAGTGGTGGGTCAGATAGAGCAATGCGCAACAGATGAGAGCAGAAGATGCCTTGATTTAGAGGCTGGAGTAATCTCGATACTTAAAGATAGAGAAATTACCTGGAGTTCTAAAGGCGAGTGCAGTAAACATAGTCTGGGATATTTCTCCTTTCGTCGTGATAACAAAACTGGAAGGCAGGCGGGGGTGATTATTAGATGAGCGCTAGAGAGATCCAAATAAAGAGCGCTCTAGATAAAGTTCGCGCCGAGCTAAAACCAGAGGTTGAATTAATCGCTGTTACTAAGAATTTCCCAATTAGCGATCTGGAGATTCTCTATTCTCTGGGCGAGCGTCAATTTGGAGAGAATCGAGAGAATGAATTAACCCTAAAGGCGGAGGCTCTGCCTAAGGATATTAATTGGCATTTTCAAGGAACTCTGCAGAGCAATAAATTAAGAGCGATAGTTTCAGTAGCGAGCTATATCCACTCACTTGATGAACTTCGCCACGCATCTAAGATCTCAGAGCTAGCCCATGAAATGGGCAAGAAACAGAGCTGCTTTATTCAAGTGAATTTGGATCCAGATGAGATAGCCAGCCAAGAAAGTAATCGAAGTGGGATAAAGCCAGCGAAATTTATAGCCTTTGCCGAGAGCCTCCTAGAGCTTTCTGGAGTAGAAATTGTTGGAGTTATGGGGGTTGCTCCTTTAGATAAAGATCCCAGACCAGGCTTTGAGACCCTTAGGAATTTGAAGCAAGAACTATTGAAAATGGCTCCAGGAGCTGGCTATATCTCATCGGGAATGAGTGGGGATTATCAGATTGCGATGGAATATGGCGCGACACATATCAGGCTTGGTAGCTCAATCCTCGGACAGAGATAGATAGGCGAGTAAAATTTCGGTATGTCTAATGCCTTGAGAAAAATGACCAACTATCTCGGTCTAACCGAAGATGACCTATCTAGCGAAGTTGCATCACCAAGAAGCAGAGTGGCCCCAGTAAAGCGTGAGAGTAAATCACTAACTGTTGCTTCTTCTATGCCAACTCTTTCAAAGAGCGCAGATGCTGCTCCAATTGATCGCATCGTGACTATCACTCCAAGGTTTTATAGCGAGGCTCGAGCAATTGGTGAGTATTACCGTGAGGGAAATCCAGTAATTATGAACCTTAGCGATATGGAAGAGTCAGAGCGCAAGAGATTAGTTGACTTTGCATCTGGTTTAGTTTTTGGTCATGCTGGAACTATTGAGCGCGTAACCTCAAAGGTCTTTCTTCTCTCGCCACCAAATGTGATGGTCAGTTCAGAGGATAAGACGGCAGCAGCTAACGCTAGCCTCTTTAACCAAAGTTGATTTAAAACCGCTGTGATTAATATCAGCAGCTGGATTGTCCTTGCTCTAAACCTTTTCCTCTTTGCCCTATTTGCTCGTCTAATTCTTGATTATGTAAGAATGTTTCGTCCGGGCTGGCGTCCAACGGGAATCATTCTTCCAGTTGCTGAAATTATCTACATGATTACTGATAAGCCGCTCGGTTTTATTCGCAGGTTCATCCCGCCGCTTCGAATGGGACCTGTGGCACTTGATCTCTCATTTATTGTTCTCTTCTTTGGAACACAAATTCTTATTGCTTTTATTCGATAAAACCTCCCCTTCAAAGGGCAACTTCTCAAGAACCTAACTCCTGACCTAGACTCAAGGTTATGGAACGCAGCCAAGCGCAAGCTTTAGATGCTCAAGATGAGTTGGGTAAGTATCGAAATCAATTTGTGATCACTGACCCTAATACTTGTTATCTAGATGGCAATTCTCTAGGTCGCCTGCCTCATGCGACAGTCAAAGCCATTAGCGACTTTCTAACCCAAGAGTGGGGGCCAAAAGTTGTTACAGGTTGGGAGGATTGGATTGATGAAGCTCAAAGAGTTGGAGATTTGATTGGCAGAAGCGCACTTGGAGCAGGGGCAGGACAAGTATTAGCCTGCGATACAACTTCAGTAAATCTCTATCAATTAGCGCTAGCGGCCATTAAGGCAAGACCGGGTAGAAAAACCATAATTATTGATGCGGCTAATTTCCCAACTGATCGCTACATCATGCAAGGAATTGCCAAGAGCCTAGGTTTAAATCTGATCACTATCGATAATGAAGATGGCGCTATTAGTGAGAATGAATTGATAACTCCCGAGCTACTTAAAACTTACTTATCAGATGATGTGGCCCTAGTTTCACTTCAAGTTGTGCAATATAGATCGGGGGCGAGGCAGGATATAGAGGCGCTTACTGAATTAGTAAAGAGTTATGGCGCATTAATGCTCTGGGACGCCGCTCACGCAGTGGGATCAGTAGTTCTTGATTTTGATAAGAATGGTGTAGATCTAGCAGTTGGATGTACATATAAATATGGAAACTCAGGCCCTGGCGCTCCCGCCTGGCTATATGTTTCAAAAGATATTCAAAGAGAGTTACAAGTTCCAATACAAGGATGGTTTGCCCAACGCGATCAATTTGCTATGGGTGATAATTTTGAAAAGATTGAGGGAATTAGAGGTTTTCAAATAGCAAGCCCTTCGCTAATGGGTCTGCGCTGTGTTAAAAGTGCATTTGAAATGATTGAAGAGGCTGGAATCTCAAGGATTGAAGGAAAAGCTGGCCAAGGAACTCAAATGATGATTGAGCTCTTTGACAAATGGTTATCACCTCTCGGATTTACGTTAAATACGCCAAGAGGGGCAGGTAATCGTGGGGGTCATATCTCTCTCTGTCATCCAGAGGCAAGCAAAATAGCTATTGCGCTGCGAAAATATGCCAATGTGATTCCCGATTATCGCGCCCCAAATTCGATCAGAGTTGCCATCTCTCCTCTAGTTAACTCCTATGTAGAAATTTTTGATGGATTTCAAAGAATTAGAGATCTAGTCAGTACCCGTCAATATGAAAAGATTGATGATGGTCAGGTCCGAGTCACATGAGTCAAAACAATGATGCTGCCCTTACCTATAGCTCATACTTAAAAGTTGATGAACTCCTAGAGCTCCAACAGCCTCTCTCAGAGGGCCCAGAACATGATGAGCTTCTCTTCATTGTTATTCATCAAACCTATGAACTCTGGTTTAAGGAATTGATCCATGAATTTCTTGCTGCCCAGAAAAGTCTTGAGTCAGGTGATACTCACTACTCGTTATCAATTCTGGGTCGAATTAGAACTATTATGAAAATCTGCGTTGCCCAGATCGACATTCTTGAAACGATGACCCCGCTGCAGTTCAATTCTTTCCGTGATCGCCTTGGAGCCTCCAGCGGTTTTCAATCGGCGCAGTTTCGACAAATCGAGGCAATTCTTGGAAGACGTGATCCAAAGGCTGCATCGCATTTACTACCTGCAGATAAGAAGCGCGTTGAGGATTTGATGAGTTCGCCATCTCTATGGGATAGCGCACTTAAGTATGTAGATAGCAGAGGATTTAAGATTGCAAAAGAAATCCTTAATCGCGATTTCACCTTGGCCTATCAACCAGAGGAGAGTGTTCAAGAAGCTCTCCTTGACCTTCATAGAAAAGATCCCGAAGGATCTCTAATCTGCGAGCGCTTAGTTGATATTGATGAAGGCTTGCAAGAGTGGCGTTATCGCCATGTAAAAATGGTGGAGAGAACTATTGGACATAAGAGCGGAACCGGTGGTTCAAGTGGCGCGACGTATCTTGCTTCAACTCTATTTAACCCAATATTTCCTGATCTCTGGCAGATTAGAAGTAAGTTCTAGGCCTTATTTAGCTTGAGTTGAAGTCCGAGCTCTTGCTCACCTGGTTTTAGATTTAAATCTCGCTCAAATGAGAGAGCAAGTACTTCCTCGCTTATCCAAACGACTCCATCTTCTATTGCCTTTGAAGATTGCTCATCAGAGTTCCACTTAACATGGATGCGATCACTAACATCAAAGCCTGATGCTTTTCTCTCATCTTGAATGGCTCGAATCGCCTCCCTAACAATGCCTTTTGCGATCAACTCACTTGTTAGGTTTAAATCAAGAGCTACGCTCTCTCCAGAGTGAGAGGCAACGGCCCATCCAGTTCTTGGGGTCTCAGTAATTACCAGATCATCTTCAGTAATTTCTGCAGATTTCAAACCATAGGTGATTTGAGCTTTGCCATCACTTCTTACTTGGTTGACTAATTCTTGGGCATTTGTTGCAGTAATAGCCTTTGATATCTCTTGGACTTCGCCACCAAATTTTGCTCCAAGAGATCTGAAGTTAGCTTTAATTGAGATATCTACTAAATCTGCTCCAGCACTTGCCAGATCATCTAATGACTCAACATTTAACTCATCTGAGATCTGTTCACGTAATTCAGTAGATAGTAACTTCCAACCAGGGGCTGCAATTAGCGCCCGTGATAGTGGCTGGCGAATCTTGACTCCTGATTGCGCTCTTGATGCTCGCCCGAGCTCGACCAATCTTCTAGTCAGAGCTACTGATTTTGATAGCTCCTTATCAATTACTGAAGTATCACTAATTGGAAAATCGGCTAGATGAACCGAGATAGGGCCATCTTTTTCAACGATGCGAATCAATTTTTGCCAGACATGTTCGGTGATAAATGGAACCATTGGAGCCATAAGCAGGGTAACATTTTTAAGGCAGTGATGCAGCGTTGAAAGAGCTGCGCTATCGCCATCCCAGAATCTTCTTCTTGATCTTCTTACATACCAATTTGATAAGTCATCGATAAATGTGGCAAGGGCAGATCCAGCTAACTGTGAATCAAAATCGCTTAGAGCTTGATCTACTGTTGCAATTAATTGATTCAATTCACTCAAAATCCAACGGTCCATCGTTGAGAGCTCGCTGGTTTTAGTAATGGGGGAGGGTGAGTAATTGGCAGCTGAGGCGTAGAGAGTGAGAAAAGAAACTGTGTTCCAATAGGTAAGTAGAGTCTTTCTAACTACCTCAGAGATTGCATCGTGGCCAACTCGTCTGGCGCTCCAAGGAGAACCAGCAGCGAGCATGTACCAACGCACTGCATCTGCTCCATGTTTATCCATAAGAGCCATTGGCTCTAATACATTTCCTAGGTGCTTACTCATCTTGCGTCCATCTTTATCCAAGATGTGGCCAAGGCAGAGCACGGTTTTATATGAAGATTTATCAAATACTAAAGTGCCAATTGCCATCAAGGTATAGAACCAGCCACGGGTTTGATCAATTGCTTCGCAGATAAAGTCAGCTGGATAAGCCTCTTTGAACTTCTCCTCTGAACCTTGCTTATGGGGATAGCCCCATTGCGCAAAGGGCATAGCACCTGAGTCATACCAACAGTCAATAACTTCTGGGGTTCGCACCATCTGCGATGAACAGCTAAGGCAGCTAAATACAATCTCATCAACAAAGGGGCGATGGAGTTCAAGATCAGTTAAATCTTTGCCATAACGGCTCTGCAGTTGAGCCTTTGAGGCAAAGGCTTCCTCATGTTTATTCTCGCATCTCCAAATTGGAAGGGGAGTACCCCAGTAGCGATTTCGCGAGAGAGCCCAATCGATATTGTTATTTAGCCAATCTCCATAACGACCATTTTTGATTGTCTCTGGATGCCAATCGGTAGCAGCATTTTCTCGAAGTAAGGCATCTTTGATTTTAGTTGTTCTGATGTACCAAGAGGGTTGAGCGTAATAGATAAGGGGAGTGTGACATCTCCAGCAATGTGGATAGGAGTGCTCATATTGTTGGTGTTTATAGAGCACTCCAGATTTCTTTAGCTCTTTAATTAAGATCTTATCTGCTTGCTTAAAGAACATTCCTCCAACTGTTGCAATACCTGCTTCAAATTCACCATTTGGAGCAATTGGATTTACAACTGGCAGGCCATATTTGCGGCAGGTTTGCAAGTCATCTGCGCCAAAGGCTGGGGCTTGATGGACTAATCCAGTGCCATCTTCGGTGGTTACATAATCTGCCAGAACCACATAGTGAGCATCTGGAATATCGATAAAGTTAAAGGGAGGTTGATATTTAATCTTCTCTAATTGACTTCCCTTCAACTCTTTTAGAATTTCATAGCTGCTACCTACGAGCTCAACTAAATTCTTTGCTATCACCAATACTTCAGAGCTAACTTCTTTCTCAGGATCAGCTTTAGTTCTAACTACCAAGTAATCAACATCTGGGTTTACTGCAATTGCAGTATTTGATACCAAGGTCCACGGAGTTGTAGTCCAAACTAGAAGGGATGCGCCAAGATCTTTTAGCTCCCCATCGGTGATTGGAAAGCGGAGATAAACACTTGGGTCAGTCACGCTCTCATAGCCTTGAGCTAGCTCATGATCTGATAGACCGGTGCCACATCTTGGGCAATATGGAGCTACTCGATAATCCTGAACTAATAGACCTTTACTATGAATCTGAGCAAGTGACCACCAGACGCTTTCAATATATTCATTAGACATAGTCCAATAGGCCTGATCAAAATCAACCCAGAAACCCATCCGCTCGGTCATCTCAGTAAATGCGCCCACATGTCTCTGCACCGATTGACGACACTTCTCATTAAAGGCAGCAATTCCAAATTTTTCGATATCGCCTTTGCCAGAAAATCCCAACTCTTTCTCAACTGCAATCTCAACCGGAAGGCCATGGCAATCCCAACCTGCTTTACGGATTACATATTTACCTTTCATGGTTTGATAGCGAGGAAATACATCCTTAAAAACTCTAGCTTCAATATGGTGAGTTCCTGGCAGCCCATTTGCAGTTGGCGGCCCTTCATAAAAAGTCCAGCTCTCTCCACCTTGGCGCATTTGGACGCTGCTATGGAAAATATCTTGGGTTTGCCAGAAATCTAAAACTTCATGTTCTATTTTTGGAAGATCGATTGAGGCAGATAGCGGGAGATAAGGCGAAGTACTAGCCACTAAAAAAACCCCCTCGAAATTCGAATAAAACGCTCTTCGATCTCTTGGAGGGGCGATCTTGCGACCGCGGTACCACCCACCTTGCAGCTTTCTGCTGCCGCTTTTAAAAAAACTTACTGCTGGTTCTAGATGAGCTCTTGACTCACTTCTTCCAACTCGCTCACAGGTGATTGCCTGGTCATCGCGATAACTGATGTAAGCGCGCTCATTCTAGCCTATAGCGGGGCGAGTGGCATTTAAATCAATAAACCTTTAGCCTTCGCCGTTGTGGCATTAAAAAAGAAAGTCCGCTCAGCGGTTGCGAAGTTTAAGAAGAAATCTAGCCCAGCGAAGGCAAAACCTAAGGCCAAGAGCGTTAAGCCAAAGGCTAAAAAAGCTCCAGCAAAAAAAATTGCAGCTAAGAAAGCTCCGGCGAAAAAAGCGCCAGTAAAGAAAGCGCCAGTTCGCCCAACTCTTGCTAAGAAGGCGCCTTTAAAGAAAGCCCCTGCCCAGATTATGAAGGGTGCGCATAAGACTGCTCTTACCAGCAGTACTGCAAAGGGCGGAGCAACAACAATTTCAGTTTATAAACCAGAGATAGAGGCAAGTGATCTTGTAGTTGTTCCAGAAAAACGTTTAGTAATGCCACCGCCAATTAGAACTCCAAAGTTAGGAAAGAAAGCCCCAGCGCTAAAGCCAGTGAAGGCAGCGCCTTCTCCCTTCGTTCTAGATGGCGAAGAATCTTGGAGCGCTACTGAGATGAAAGCAATTAAATCTGAACTTTCGAAAGATTTAGTAAGGTTGCAGAAAGAGCTCGAAGCAATTGAAAGTGAAATGGATGATCTAATTGAAGCTTCAGGAGTTGGAGCTGGCGATGATCAAGCTGATGCTGGCGCCAAGACATTTGAACGCGAACATGAGATATCGCTGGTCTATAACGCCAGAGACATGGTTCTTCAGACTGAGAGAGCGTTAGAGCGAATTGAAACAAAAACTTATGGGCGATGTGAGGATTGTGAAAGTGCGATTGGAAAAGCCCGTCTCCAAGTTTTCCCTCGGGCCACTCTTTGCATGTTATGCAAACAGAAGGAAGAGCGCCGATAAGGTCGTCGGGTGCTAACCGCGCGCGACGACTCTTTATAGCAATTACAGTAGTAATTTTTGCACTCGACCTAATTAGTAAGAATTGGGCCCTCTCCTATCTTCAATACCGAGAGCCAGTAAAGCTCATAGGAGACTTTCTTCAATTAACTTTTGCCACAAATCCAGGTGCTGCATTTAATTTAATTGCTGATGCCACCTTAATTCTGAGCTCTTTAAAACTCTGCGTAGCCGCCTTCATTCTCTATTTCATTGGCAGAGTCACTAATGGGTCTTGGGCAATTGCCTTAGGCCTACTACTTGGTGGAGTTCTTGGAAATTTGATGGATCGAGCCTTTAGGCCGCCGGGACCATGGAGGGGCGAAGTTATTGATTGGATAGAGCTACCTAATTGGCCAGTATTTAACATTGCTGATTCAGCGATTGTTACTTCAGCGATTTTAATGAGCCTTCTAGCAATTCGAAATATTGAGCCATATAAGAAGGTTATTTAATGGAGCGCGAGAAGAGAGCGATTCAGATAGATCAAGCCCAAGATGGCCAGAGAGTTGATACAGCTTTAGCAAAAGTTTTAGAGCTATCAAGAAGCGTTGTGGCTGATCTACTTAATGCTGGTGAAGTTTTGCAGGGAAAGAAACCGCTTTCAAAATCTGATCGGGTCAGCGCAGGAGATCGATTAACTGTTTTAATGCCAGCTATCTATGATCCACTGGAGTTAAAAGAAACCCCAATCGATACTCTTGAAATTATCTATGACGATGATGATGTTGTCGTAGTTAATAAACCGGTGGGTTGCGCTGCGCATGCGAGTCCAGGCTGGATGGGACCAACTGTTGTCGGCGCACTTCTTGCCAGGGGTTATCGAATCTCAACAACTGGTCCCCAGGAGCGTCAAGGAATTGTGCAGAGGCTAGATGCCGGAACATCTGGGCTAATGCTCTTGGCAAAGCATGAACGCTCCTACATTTCTATGAAGAATCAATTTAGAAATCGCAGTATCGAAAAGGTTTATCGCACGCTAATTCAGGGACATATTGATCCAATAGAGGGAAGTATTGATGCTCCAATTGGGCGCCACCCAAGAGAGGATTATCGTTTTGCTGTTGTCGCCGATGGCAAGGCAAGCATTACCCACTATGAATTGATTGAGTATTACCAAGGAGCATCTCTGTTGAAGGTAGTTCTAGAAACTGGAAGAACTCACCAGATTCGAGTTCATTTCAATGCCCTGCGCCATCCTCTAGTTGGCGACCTTGCCTATGGAGGAGATCCTGTCCTTGCTGCACGCCTAGAGCTAAAGAGACCTTGGCTTCATGCGATGGAACTATCTTTTAATCAACCCTCAAGTGATCAGCGAATCACCCTAAATGCCCCACTGCCTGATGATCTAACGCGCGCCCTTGCGTTGCTTGCCGTCAAGTGAGAGCAAGAGAGTAATCTGCACGACCGTGAGCCAGGGTTTTGTCCATCTACATGTCCATACTGAGTATTCGATGCTCGATGGAGCAGCTCGCGTTGAAAAATTAGCTGAGGAAGTAGCCCGCTCTGGCGATGGCGCAATCGCTATGACTGATCATGGAAATGTTTTTGGCGCATTTGATTTCTATAAAACTATGAAGAGCGCAGGGGTTAAACCCATCATTGGAATAGAGGCCTATGTAGCTCCAGAGTCAAGGTTTGAAAAAAAGCGAGTCAAGTGGGCTGAGGGCGGGGAAGATGATGTCTCAGGAGGTGGGGCCTATACCCATATGACGCTCTGGGCTGAAAATAATGTTGGCCTTGCTAATTTATTTCGCCTCTCATCTCTAGCATCGCTAGAAGGTTTTTACTACAAACCAAGAATGGATCGCGAGTTGCTCTCGCAATATGGCCAAGGACTAATTGCAACAACAGGCTGCGCGGCAGGAGAGATTCAAACTCGCATCAGAATGGGGGCATATAACGAAGCCCGGGCAGCGGCAGCAAATTACCGCGATATTTTTGGAGCAGATAATTACTTTGTTGAAATTATGGATCATGACATTGAAATTGAAAGACGCGTTAAAGATGATTTACTAAAGCTCTCAAAAGAGCTAGGGCTTCCACTTGTTGCAACAAACGATCTTCACTACACCTATGCCGATGATGCTAAACATCATGAAGCACTTCTCTGTATTCAATCTGGAACAACTCTGGCTGATCCCAAGAGATTTAAGTTTGAAGGTAAAGAGTATTACCTCAAAGATGCAGCAACGATGCGCCGTATCTTTAAAGACCTTGAAATTGCCTGCGATAACACTCTTGCAATCGCCGAACGCTGCAATATTACGATGCGCGAGAATGAAAATTTGCTCCCTCAATTTGCAGTTCCTGAAGGCGAGAGTGAGAACTCTTGGCTAATTAAAGAAGGCGAACGAGGCTTATTAGAGAAATTTGGAGCAAAGAGCATGGATGAGATTGCGCCTCAGTATCAGGCGCGACTTCATTTTGAATTAGATGTTATGACCAAGATGGGATTTGCAGGTTACTTCTTAGTTGTTGCAGACCTTGTAGCTCAAGCCAAGAGAGAGGGCATTCGTGTTGGTCCGGGGAGAGGCTCTGCCGCTGGATCTCTTGTTTCATACTCTTTAGGAATTACCGGACTTGATCCAATTAAACATGGATTGCTCTTTGAGCGCTTCTTAAATCCAGACCGTATCTCGATGCCTGATATTGACTTGGACTTTGATGAGCGTAGACGCTCAGAGATGATCAGATATGCCACCAATAAATATGGCGATGATCGAGTTGCTCAGATTATTACCTATGGAACTATTAAATCTAAAGCTGCAATCAAAGATGCTGCCAGAGTTTTAGGCTATCCATATGCGCTAGGTGAGCGATTAACTAAAGCTCTACCTCCTTCAATTATGGGTAAAGATATTTCACTTCAAGGGGTATTTGATAAAGAAAATGAGCGCTTTGGCGAGGCGCAAGAATTTAGAAATATCTATGAGAGCGATCCTGATTCCAAAACTATCGTTGATATGGCCAAGGGACTTGAAGGACTCAAGCGACAATGGTCAGTTCATGCCGCTGGGGTGATTCTTAGTAGAGAGCCTTTGATAGATGTCATCCCGATCCATCGAAGAGAGGCTGATGGATCAATTATTACTCAATTTGATATGGGCGCATGCGAAGCAACAGGGCTATTAAAGATGGACTTTCTCGGACTTCGTAATCTCTCAGTTCTAGATGACTGCCTAGAAAATATCAAGAGCAATCAGGCAAAGACAATTGTTCTAGAGTCTTTAGAACTCTCAGATAAAAAGACATTCGAATTGCTCTCAAGAGGTGAGACTCTAGGAGTATTCCAATTAGATAGCGCTCCAATTCGAGCTCTACTTAGATCAATGGCGCCAGATTCATTTGAAGATATTTCAGCTGTTATCGCTCTTTATCGCCCCGGCCCTATGGGGGTTAATGCTCATAATGATTATGCAGATCGCAAGAATAAACGTAAGAGAATTGAACCAATTCATCCTGAGTTGAGTGCAGCACTTGATGAGATTCTGGCAGATACCTATGGGCTTATTGTTTATCAAGAACAAGTTATGGCAATTGCACAGAAACTTGCTGGTTTCTCTCTAGGTCGAGCAGATTTACTACGTAAAGCCATGGGCAAGAAGAATAAAGAGATTCTTGATAAAGAGTATGTTCACTTCGAAGAGGGCATGCGTAACAATGGATTCTCAAGTATTGCTATCGAAGAGCTATGGAAGACGCTGATTCCATTCTCTGATTACGCCTTTAATCGAGCACATAGCGCAGGCTATGGAGTTCTCTCGTTCTGGACCGCCTATCTAAAGGCAAATTATCCAACTGAGTACATGGCAGCGCTACTTACTAGCGTCAGGGATGATAAAGATAAGTCAGCGCTTTACTTAAATGAATCTCGCCGAATGGGAATTAAGGTTCTGCCTCCTGATGTTAATTTCTCAAATGCGGAGTACACCCCAGGCGGTAATGACATTCGATTTGGTCTTACTGCCATTAGAAACATTGGGGAAAATGTTGTGGCATCGATTGTTAAAAATCGAAATGAGAAAGGTAAGTACACCTCCTTTAGCGATTTTCTAGCCAAAGTTGATCAAACGGTCTGTAATAAAAAGACTATTGAGTCCCTAATTAAAGCTGGGGCCTTTGACTCTCTTGGCCACTCTCGTAAGGGGCTTATGAGTATTTATCTTGAAGCCATTGATTCAGTATTAGAAGAAAAGCGCGCCCAGGCTATAGGTCAATTTGATCTATTCGGTGGGGCAAATGAAATTAGCGTTAATGGCATCGCATCTTTAGCGCTTGAAGTCAGTGATCAAGAGTGGGAGAAGGCCCTTCTGCTTGCCTATGAGAGAGAAATGCTGGGCCTCTATGTTTCAGATCATCCACTTCTTGGAGTGGAGCATGTATTAAGGAGCGCAACTGATACAACAATTAGTCAGATTTTAGATGAAGGGGTAGTTCACGAGCAGATAATTACCATCGCTGGGTTAATTACAGCGGTTCAGCGAAAAGTGAGTCGGCAAGGCCAATCCTGGGCGATTGTTACAGTTGAAGATCTTGAAGGCGCGATTGATGTGCGCTTCTTTTCATCTACTTATCAAACACATGCCCTAAATCTAATTGAAGATCGCATCGTAATTATTCGCGGAAGAATTGATAAACGTGAAGAGACGCCGCAAATTACCGCTCTAGAGTTAAGTCTTGCTGACATTAATCAAGCACCGATTGGTCCCTTTGTTATAAAGCTTGAAGCCGAGCGATGCACACCTCCTGTTGTTGATCGAATGAAGGAGATATTGCGTTCCCATCCTGGAACTAGAGAAGTTCATCTAAAAATTGAAGGTGGAACAAAGAACACCATCCTCAAACTTGATGATGGATTGAAAATTACTGCCTCACCAAGCCTGAGTGCAGACCTCAAGTCAATTCTCGGCCCAGATTGTTTGGTTTAGGCAAGGTAATCCTCTGCGAGGTATTTGCTTGCTCAATTAGAATAGCTAGGTGAGCCAAGCCAATCTTGTTAGAACCCTAGATCTAAGGGGTAAAGAGTTATCTAAAGCTCGATACCAAGAACTGCTCCCCAGGGCTGAGATGGATATCGCCTCTGCGATGAAGGCTATTGAGCCAATTATTGAATCTGTGAGAAAGGGAAGTGAGCAGACCCTTCTTGATCTAAGTCTCAAATTTGATGGCGTTGCTCCTAGTGGCCTTAGAGTTCCTCAGAAAGAAATTGATAAGGCACTTGCGCAATTAGATCCAAATCTAGAGAGCGTAATTAATGAGGCGATAAGAAGAGTTCGAAGTGTTCATAAGGATCAAGTGAGATCACGTGCGACAACCAGAGTTGTTGATGGCGGGGAAGTTGAAGAGCGTTGGATTCCTGTTGATCGAGTTGGTCTCTATGTTCCAGGAGGAAAAGCGGTTTATCCCAGTTCAGTGATTATGAATGTAGTCCCTGCTCAGATTGCGGGGGTTAAAAGTATTGCTCTGGCATCACCTGCTCAAGTCAATAACTCTGGTTGGCCAAATCCAACAATCTTGGCAACCTGCGGAATCCTTGGAATTAATGAAATCTATGCAATGGGAGGCGCGCAAGCAATTGCAGCTTTTGCCTATGGAGTTAGTAGCGTTGTCGATGGAGTTACCCAAGAGATATTAGAGCCAGTTGATTTAGTTACCGGGCCAGGAAATATTTATGTAGCGGCAGCAAAGAGAGCGCTGCGCGGAAAAATTGGTATTGACTCTGAGGCTGGACCAACTGAAATTGCAATTGTGGCGGATAAGAGCGCTAGAGCAGGTGAAGTAGCTGCAGATCTAATTAGTCAAGCAGAGCATGACAGTATTGCTGCAGCAGTTTTGATTACAGATTCTTTAGAGTTGGCAGATCAAGTGCAGATTGAGTTAAAGATGCGGGTAATGGCAACCAAACATAGTCAGCGAATACTCCAAGCGCTCAATGGCATTCAATCAGCAATCGTTATTACAGATAATCTTGAGCAATCTCTAGATGTAGCAAATGCATACGCTGCTGAGCATCTTGAGCTACTAACGACAGACCCTAAGAGAGATAGTGAGAAAATTAGAAATGCAGGAGCTGTATTTCTTGGCCGCACCTCACCAGTTTCACTTGGCGACTATCTAGCAGGCTCAAACCACGTTCTTCCAACGGGAGGATGTGCATGTCATTCAAGCGGGCTATCGGTGCAAACTTTCTTAAGGGGTCTTCACTTTATCTCCTATAACGAGAAAGCCTTTAGCGAGATTGCACCTAGCGTTATTACCTTTGCAAATGCTGAAGATCTTCCCGCTCACGGTGAAGCGATATCTGCACGCTTTGAAGTGGGTAAGGATTTGTAATGAGTGATCGCTGGCCAAAATGGCTCAAATTGAATGAGAGCTTAAAGGATTTGAAGCCATATGGCGCGCCGCAAATCTCTCTAGCAAATCGACTAAATACCAATGAGAATCCCTATCAACTAAGTGCAAGTTTGCAGGCGAGTATTAACGCAGCAATTGCTAAAGAAGTTAAAAACCTTAACCGTTATCCAGATCGCGACGCGATAAAACTCAGGAGCGCACTTGCCGATGAGATTAAACGGCAGAGTGGTTTAAGTTTTGGAGTTGAAAATATCTGGGCAGCAAATGGAAGTAATGAGATTCTGCAGAGTATTGCACTTGCTTTCTCTGGCGATGCGATGGGTTTTGAGCCCTCTTACTCTATGCACCCTCTGGTTAATCGCTCTGTTGGCAAGAAGTGGATATCTATTCCAAGACAGGCCGACTTCTCAATTGATCTGCCTACCTCTTTAAAAGCCATTAGAGATTTAAAGCCTGGTCTGGTCTATTTAACAACTCCAAATAATCCAAGTGGCAATGCCACACCTATTGAGCACCTCGAGCAGATGGCTGAAACTTGCCAAGAAGTGGGAGCAATTTTTGTAGTTGATGAGGCCTATGCAGAATTTTCAAATAATGTATCAGCTCTCTCTCTTTTGAATAGATTCCCAAATGTAATCATCTCAAGGACGATGAGTAAGGCCTTTGCATTCGCCGGAGTAAGAGTTGGATACATGATTGCAGATCCGATACTTATTGAAGCGATGTTATTAATAAGATTGCCATATCACTTAAGTTCTCTAACGCAGTCAGCAGCGCTAGCTGCTCTCACTCATAGCCAAGAGTTATCGGCGCAAATTGCAAAGATCATTGACTCCCGCAAGTTTCTAGCTAAAGAGCTAGAGAGCCTCGGCCTTATCGTTATTGGCTCTGAGGCAAATTTTCTGCTCTTTACTGGATTTAAAGAGAGCGCAAGTGAGCTATTTACGAAATTGGTAGATAAGGGAGTATTGATTCGTGATGTCTCAATACCTGGATATCTACGGGTAACAATCGGTACTGAAGATGAGAATAAGGCTTTCCTTAAGGCCTTAACCTCGATTCTTTAACCAACTTGGGCTAACAAGCCAAGATAATTGAGTCGCAAGTACTGGCCTTGATAGGGGATAATTTCTCCCATGGCCAATCCCAGAAAATCTCGCGTGGAGCGCGTTACTAAAGAATCTAGCGTTGTAGTTGAGATAACCCTTGATGGCACTGGGGTGTGCAATGTAGAAACTGGCGTCCCATTCTTTGATCATATGATTTCGCAACTGGGAAAGCATTCTGGTTTTGATTTAACAGTAAAAACCAATGGAGATATCTCTGTAGATTCTCATCACAGCGTAGAAGATACCTCTCTGGCTATTGGACAAGCGCTGCGAGAGGCCCTCGGAGATAAATCGGGGATTAGAAGATTTGGCAACTCACTTGTTCCACTTGATGAAGTGTTGGTGCAAGCAGCTGTTGATTTATCAGGTCGTCCATATCTAGTTCATCGCGCACCCGAGATAGTTGAATTGATAGGAACTTTTGATACCACCCTTGGAAGACACATTTGGGAATCAATAGTCTCTGAGGCAAGAATTGGGCTACACATCAGAGTTCTTGAAGGAAGAAATGCCCACCATGTTCTTGAGGCACAATTTAAAGCGGTGGCACAAGCATTTAAGGATGCTGTTGCTCTAGATCCTCGCTCTGGAGGAATCCCTTCGACTAAGGGCGTTCTTTGATAGCCATCCTCGATTATGGCTCAGGAAATATTCGTTCTGCACAGAGAGCATTTGAAAAAACAAAACATCAAGTCATAGTCACATCTGATTATCAAGAGGCAGTTAACGCTGATGGCTTAGTAGTTCCTGGGGTAGGCGCTTTTGGATCTTGCATGAAGGCTCTACTAAAAATAGATGGCGATAAAATCATTAAAGAAAGACAACAAGAGAAGAAGAAAACTCTTGGAATCTGCGTTGGAATGCAAATTCTCTTTGAGAGTAGCGATGAGCTACTAAATGGTGAAAGCATTAAAGGGTTGGGAATCTTTCCAGGAAGAGTAGTTCGACTAGAGGCTCCAGTTATCCCACATATGGGCTTTAATGAAGTTCAGGTTGATGAATCAAGTAAATTGTTTAAAGGCATTGAAAAAGAACGTTTTTACTTCGTTCACTCATATGCTGCTAAAGATCCAGTAGTTGGCGCTAACTCTTATTGCGACTATGGCGGAGGATTTCTTGCTGCGATTGAGAGTCAAACAGTTAGCGCAGTGCAATTTCATCCAGAAAAGAGTGGAGCAGCAGGACTTGCTCTAATTGAAAATTGGGCATCTGGGTTATGAAAAAATTAGAACTTCTTCCCGCTGTTGATGTTCGCTCAGGCCAAGCTGTTCGCCTGGTCAAAGGAGAGCTATCTGCCCAGAGCAATTATGGTTCAGCACTTGATGCTGCCCTTGATTTTCAAAAGGCAGGCGCCGAATGGATTCATTTAGTGGACCTAGATGCTGCTTTTGGAACGGGATCAAATCATGAACTTCTTGCAGAGGTAGTTGGAAAATTGGATATCAAGGTTGAGTTATCAGGGGGTATCAGAGATGAGGAGAGCCTGGAGCGAGCCCTTGCCACGGGATGTCAGCGAATCAATTTAGGCACTGCAGCTCTTGAAAGCCCTGACTGGAGCGCATCGGTAATTAAGAGATTTGGAGAGAAGATTGCAGTTGGCCTTGATGTGCGAGGACAAACGCTAGCAGCAAGAGGTTGGACTCGAGATGGTGGCGATCTCTTTGAAACGCTAGAGCGCTTAGATAGTGATGGTTGCACTCGATATGTTGTAACAGATGTTAATAAAGATGGAACTCTTCAAGGACCAAACTTGGAATTATTGAAAATGGTCTGTGCGGCAACTAGCCGACCAGTAATTGCTTCAGGGGGCATCTCCCAATTAAGTGATATTCAAGCCCTTCGCGAGTTAACTCATATTGGTATCGAAGGAGCAATTGTTGGAAAAGCACTTTATGCTCAAAATTTCACACTTGAGCAGGCTCTAGAGGTGGCATCTAAATGAGCCTTGCCACGCGAATAATTCCCTGTCTTGATGTTAAAGATGGTCGAGTAGTTAAAGGTATTAACTTTCTTAATTTAGTTGATGCTGGAGATCCAGTAGAGATGGCTCAGATCTATAACAACGAGGGCGCTGATGAGATTACCTTTCTGGATATCACCGCTAGTAGTCAGGGCCGGAGCACAACCCTTGAGGTAGTGCGAAGGAGCGCAGATCAATTATTTATCCCCCTAACGGTTGGGGGAGGGATAAGTAGTACAGATGATGTGAATCAACTGCTAAGAGCAGGAGCCGATAAGGTCTCTATCAATACTGCCGCCCTAAAGCGTCCAGAATTAATAAATGAAATTAGTGAGAGTTTTGGAAGTCAAGTTTTAGTTATTTCAATAGATGCAAAGAGATCTCGAAGTAGTAGTGGATTTGAAGTAACTACTCATGGTGGTTCTATCTCAACTGGCATCGATGCTCTTGATTGGATTAAAGAGGCAATCGAAAGAGGAGTAGGAGAGATTCTGCTTAACTCCATGGATACTGATGGAACTAGAGCAGGATATGACTTGGAATTAATCCGCTTAGTCCGTGCAATTTCTCCTGTTCCCATCATTGCAAGTGGTGGAGCTGGCGATATCTCAGATTTTGCTAAAGCTCTGGAATCAGGGGCTGATGCTCTCCTTGCCGCCAGCGTTTTTCACTTTGGCATCTATCGCATCTCAGATATTAAGCGTGATCTTGACAGAAAGGGCTTTACTGTGCGCCAAGGCAATCAAATAGGTCAGAATTAGGCCATGTCGCAGGAAATTATCAATCGCTTGAGTAAGGCTGGAGAGTTAATCCCGGCAATTGTTCAAGACTGTGTAAGTAAAGAGGTATTGATGCTTGCATGGGTAAATCTGCAAGCCTATGAGGCAACTATTGCTAGCTCAAAAGCAACTTTTTGGAGTAGAAGTAGGAACCAACTCTGGGTTAAGGGGGAGAGTTCTGGAAATTACCAAGACGTTGTAGAAATAAAATATGACTGTGACTCTGATTCACTACTTTTTCTAGTGCATTCACATGGCCCTGCCTGCCACACAGGGCAAACCTCTTGTTTCTATCGAAGCGTTGAGAGAATATAGATGGAGCGGTTAAGTCTTGAACAATTTCGTGCTTATGCAAAAGAATATAACGTTATTCCCGTTGCCCAACTCCTACTTGCAGATAACGAAACTCCTCTAACTCTCTATTCAAAGTTAGCTCAAGAGCGTGAAAATACATTTCTTCTAGAGTCAGCAGAACATGGTGGAGCATGGTCTAGATACTCATTTATTGGCGTTAGAAGCGAAGCAACCCTTACAGAGAAAAATGGAGTTGCTCATTGGCTTGGAAGCATGCCAGCAGGTGCGCCGAGTGGAATTGATCCCCTAGAGGCGTTAATGATTGCCTCTAAACATCTTCGTTCGCCAAAGATTGAAAATCTGCCTCCACTAACAGGTGGCTTAGTTGGTTATATGGGATATGACGCGGTGCGAAGGCTTGAAAAACTTCCAACTCTAGGAGTAGATGAGTTAAAGCTTCCAGAAATTGCTTTCATGTTGACCACAGATTTAGCTGTCTATGATCACCTCCAAGGAACTGTAATTCTCATAGCTAATGCCATCAATTGGGATGGTTCAGATGAGCGAGTAGATCAGGCCTATCAATCGGCTATTAATAGATTAGATCAAATGCAGGAATCGCTCTTGAGCAAGTTAGATAGCAATATCTCCAAAATAGCGAAGAAGAGCCCACCTTCTTTTACTGCCAATTTTAGTAAAGAGCAATACTGTTTAAATGTTGAGAGCATAAAAGAGCAGATTAGATCGGGCGAGGCATTTCAAGTTGTCTTATCTCAGAGATTTACGATGGATTGCCAAGCATCCTCACTTGATGCATATCGAATGCTAAGGCTCCATAATCCCAGCCCATATATGTATCACTTCAGATTTGCAGATGGATTAAGCGTTGTTGGCTCAAGCCCAGAGGCGCTAGTTAAAGTAACTGGCAGTGAAGTAATGGTTCATCCCATTGCCGGTACTCGTAAGCGCTCTACAAACCAAGAAGAGGATTTGAGGCTAGGCGAGGAGCTCTTGGCAGATCCTAAAGAGCGAGCTGAGCATTTAATGCTAGTAGATCTTGGAAGAAATGATTTGGGAAGAGTCTGCGCTTCTGGCAGTGTTAACGTTGTTGAGTTCATGCAGATTGAGAGGTATTCCCATGTCATGCATATTGTCTCAACTGTTATTGGCAGGCTGGATAGCTCGAAAACATCTGTAGAAGCCTTATATGCAGTATTTCCCGCAGGCACGCTCTCAGGAGCGCCTAAGCCAAGAGCGATGGAGATAATTGAAGAGTTAGAACCATCGAGACGAGGAATCTATGGTGGCGCTATTGGATATATAGATTTCACTGGGAATCTTGATACCTGTATTGCAATTAGAACTGCAGTGATAAAGGATAAGAAAGCATATGTGCAAGCTGGGGCCGGAATAGTTGCAGATTCAAATCCAGTTAGTGAATATGAAGAGTGTTTAAATAAAGCTGCAGCAGTCCTTGGAGCAATTGGAGCGGCAAACTCACTGGAACCAATTAGGCAAGAGGGTTAGTTGCGATGAGCGTTCTTGATTCGATTATCGCTGGTGTATTAGAAGATCAAGCAAGGCGCCAACTATCTAACTCTGAATTAGAGGAGAAGATGGCATTAGCTGCTAAGCCTCTTGATGTTTTGTCAGCTCTAAGCAGGCAGAAGTTTTCAATTATTGCAGAAGTTAAGCGCTCTAGCCCCAGTAAGGGATCTCTTGCTCAAATACCATCTCCAGAAAAACTAGCAAGACAATATCAAGAGGGTGGAGCCGCAGCTATTAGTGTATTGACTGAGCAGAGACGCTTTGGTGGATCGCTAGAGGATTTTGCAAAAGTTAGAGAAGAGGTCTCGATCCCGCTGCTGCGGAAAGATTTTATAGTTAATGACTATTTAGTTCGAGAATCAAGAGCCTACGGGGCAGATCTCATCCTGCTAATCGTTGCAGCGCTAAGTGATGAAGAACTTGGGCGGCTCTATCAGCTAGTTATAGATCTTGGAATGCAAGCACTTATAGAGGTTCACAATCAAGAGGAACTTGAACGAGCGCTTGCCATAGACCCAAAAATAATTGGAGTAAATGCGCGAAACCTAAAAACTCTAGAGATTGATAAGAGTAATTTCTCAAAGCTTCTGCCTCTGATTCCAACTGGAATTATTCGCATTGCAGAGTCTGGTATGTCAGAGCCGATAGATGGGCGAGGCGCCTTAATCGCTGGAGCAGATGCGATCTTGGTAGGGGAGGCTCTTGTGAAATCAGAGAATCCCGCAGCTAGCGTTCGTGAATTCTTAAATGTCGCAAACTCTTAAGGGAAAGTAGACTAAAGGGTATGGAGCGCATTGAACTTGTTGGCCACTTTGGCCCCTATGGTGGGCGCTTTGTCCCAGAGGCACTAATTGGTGCGCTAGATGAATTAGAGGCAGCTCATAACTCAGCTTCTAAAGATCCTGAATTTCAAAGAGAACTAAACGATCTACATAAGAGCTATACCGGTCGGCCATCAATTATTACTGAGGCTAAGAGATTTGCAGAGCATGCTGGAAATGCAAGAATTCTTTTAAAGCGTGAAGATTTGAATCACACCGGTAGCCATAAGATAAATAATGTTCTTGGTCAAGCACTTCTCACCAAACGCATGGGTAAGAAGCGAATAATTGCTGAAACTGGCGCAGGACAACATGGCGTTGCTTCAGCAACTGCAGCAGCCCTGCTTGGTCTTGAGTGTGTGGTTTATATGGGCGAGGAAGATACTAAGCGCCAATCTCTAAACGTAGCCAGAATGAAGTTACTTGGCGCAACTGTTGTTCCAGTTACAACTGGCTCTAGAACTCTAAAAGATGCAATTAATGAAGCGATGCGTGATTGGGTAACTAATGTTTCAACTACTCACTACCTATTAGGAACTGTTGCTGGTCCTCATCCTTTCCCAACTATGGTTAGAGATTTTCATCGCATAATTGGAGTAGAGGCAAGGCAGCAAGTATTAGAGATGACCGGCAGACTTCCTGATGCTGTTTTAGCTTGCGTTGGCGGAGGATCAAATGCGATAGGAATCTTCCATCCTTTCATTGATGATGCAGGGGTTCGCCTAATAGGTTTTGAAGCTGGCGGTTCTGGAGTTGAAAGCGGCAAACATGCTGCAACTATTGTCGGTGGATCCCCTGGAGTTCTCCATGGCACCAGGTCTTATCTACTTCAAGATAGCGATGGCCAAACCATCGAGTCCCATTCAATTTCTGCAGGTCTTGATTATCCAGGTGTTGGTCCAGAGCATGCATACCTTCATGACATTGGGCGTGCTGAGTATCGAGCAATTACCGATGATCAAGCGATGCATGCCTTCTCACTACTTTCAAAGAGTGAGGGAATAATTCCTGCGATAGAAACGGCTCACGCGCTAGCTGGAGCGCTTCAAGTTGGAAATGAATTGGGAAGTGGAGCAATCCTTCTTATCAATCTCTCAGGACGTGGTGATAAAGATGTACAAACAGCTGCGCAATACTTTGGAATTCCTCTTTAGGAATATTGCACTCAATGAAAAAAGATAGTTTGGCGCAGGTCTTTGCGCGAGCCAAGAGCGAGAATCGAGCAGCCTTAATAGGTTATATGCCAGCAGGTTTTCCAACTCTCGAGGGATCTAAGGAATTAATAAGGGCGCTAATTGATGGCGGGGTAGATATTGTTGAAGTGGGTTTTGCATATAGCGATCCAGTTATGGATGGAGCGATAATTCAAGAAGCTGCTGAGATTGCTCTCAGAAATAAAACTGGCGCTAAGGAAGTCTTGGAGGTGGTCTCTAGCGTAAGTGTGCCATCTTTAGTTATGTCTTATTGGAATCCCATTGAGCGATATGGAGTTAAGAATTTTACAGAGGCACTTGCTAGCGCTGGGGGAGTTGGAGTTATCACCCCAGATTTAACTATTGAGGAGTCAGGTGATTGGATTGAGGAGACAGAGAGAAATGATTTGCATCGCGTTTATGTTGTTGCTCCAAGTACAGATGATTCAAGATTAGCTAAAGTTGCAGGCAAATGTTCTGGCTTTGTTTATGCAGCAAGTCTTATGGGAGTAACTGGCGCGAGGAATTCTTTATCTGATAACGCTAGTGAGTTAGTTGCAAGGCTTCGCAAAGTAACAGATCTTCCAATTGCGGTGGGCCTTGGAGTTTCAACTGCTGAGCAGGCTGCAAGTGTTGCAAAGTTTGCCGATGGGGTGATTGTGGGCTCAGCATTTATTAAGTTAGTACTGCAGGCTCCTGATATCGCCCAGGCATGCAAAAGCGTAACCTTGCTAGCCCGCGAGTTGTCTGAAGGGGTCAGACAGGGCCGAGTCGGCTAGTTTCTAGAACTTGGTTTAGACTTATAGCCATAACTGGTTGAGAAAATCAAAAGGAGTCAAAAAAAGTGCCAAAAGAACCGCGCCAACGGAAAGTAAATAACTCTGCTAAACCTGGAGATACTGTCACTAGAAATATTGTGATTGGCATGATTGCACTTGTGGTCTTATCTGGAGTTATCTTCACAGTCTTAGATAAGCGATCTGGTTCTAGCGTTGCACTTCCTGCATCGATTGAGAGCATCTCAACTGCTAACAATGGTGAGCCTTTAACCCCAACGATCTCTCCGGAGGCAGATTATGGCGTGGTCTTTAATGCTGATAGCCCATTAAAAATAGATGTTTGGGAAGATTTCCAATGCCCATATTGCAAGTTCTTTGAAGATTCAATGGGTGATTATTTAGAGGATCTGATTAGAGAGAAGCAGGCAGAAGTAACCTTCCACATGGCATCATTTTTGGGGCAAGAGTCAGTTCGCGCCTCTAATGCTGCCAACTGCGCAGTGCCTGAGGGAAGATTTATTGAGTATCACAGAGCGCTCTTTGATATCCAAGGCGGAGAGAATAGCGGGCTATTTTCCAATAAGAATCTAGTAGAGATCGGCACGCGACTTGGTATTACTAGCGAGAGCTTTGCTAACTGCGTTAACAATAATGAATCAGGCGATGTAGTTAAAAACGTTGCATCTTCAATGAAGAAAAATGGCGTAGAAGGAACTCCTACTGTATTTATCAATGGCAAGCCGTGGAATCGCACCACCTCTGAATTTAGGCTAGAGGAGTTTAAGGCGGCGGTCGAAGCAGCTAAGCAGTGATCTTTGCTGCTATTCCTTCTCCAGCTCAATCTCAAATAGAGATTGGTCCACTAACTTTTCATTTCTATGCGCTAAGCATCATCGCTGGGATCGTAGCTGCTGTATATATTGGTAATCGAAGGTATGTCGCACTTGGTGGCAGAGCAGGCGTAGTTAGTGATGTAGCAATTTATGCAGTGCCATTTGGAATTATTGGCGGTCGCCTCTATCACGTGATTTCTTCTCCTCAGGCGTATTTTGGAGTCAATGGTGATCCGCTAAGTGCCCTCTATATCTGGCAGGGCGGTCTTGGTATTTGGGGCGCAATCTCCCTTGGACTTCTTGGCGCATATATTGGATATCGCAGGAATAAATCTCGAGGCGATGTTTCCTTTGCAAGCTTTGCTGATGCGCTAGCTCCAGGTCTGCTAATAGCTCAAGGTCTTGGCCGCTGGGGAAATTGGTTTAATAAAGAACTATTTGGGCGGGAGCTAAATGCGCCATGGGCCCTTGAAATTCCTGCTGCTTATCGCCCTATTGGATATTCAAGCGTTGAGACATTTCATCCAGTATTTCTCTATGAATCTATCTGGTGCTTCATTGCAGCCTTCATTTTGATAAAGCTGGGATCAGGTAAGAAGTTTGCTCCAGGTTCAATCTTTGCTCTCTATGTCGCCCTTTACTGCCTAGTAAGAGCTCTGATTGAGACGATTAGAATTGATGAAGCTAATTTGATTCTCGGCGTTAGGCTCAATGTTTGGACGAGCATAGTTCTACTCTTTGGCTCTCTAATCTATCTGCGTCAGAATCAATTACCAAGAGAATCGAGTGTAAAGTAAAGTCGTGAGCCAATCAGATTTAGAAATAAGAAATGCTGAGCATCGCACCCATAGAGCAGGTTGGCTTAGAGCTGCCGTATTAGGTGTCAATGATGGGCTAGTTTCAACTGCAGCGCTAATGATTGGAATTGTCTCGGCACAAAAAAATGACTTTGTTTTAACCGTTGGCATAGCGGGAATTGCAGCAGGAGCGATGTCGATGGCAGTGGGCGAGTATGTCTCTGTTAGATCCCAAAACGATATTGAAGAATCAGATCGAATCTTGGAGCTAGAGCATCATCGAATTGATCCAGCAGGAGAGCTAGAAGAGTTGACTCAGATTTATCAATCAAGAGGTTTATCGCGATCAACAGCTGAGAAAGTTGCTCAGGAACTTCATGCTCATGACGCACTCGGGGCTCATCTACGCGATGAATTAGGCCAATATGAGTTAACTAAGGCTCGCCCGATGCAGGCAGCAATCGCCTCTGCTCTTAGCTTTACTTTTGGAGGAGCGATTCCTCTTATTGGAGCGCTCTCGCCAAGCCTTGGCGGGAAAGCAGCATCAATTGTTGCTATTACATTCCTTGGCCTGCTTATTGCTGGAGTAATTAGCGCAAAGACTTCTGGTTCAACGATATGGCGACCAACCCTTCGGATCCTCTTTGGCGGCGCTCTGGGAATGGCGATAACAGCATCAGTTGGTCAGATTGCCCATATCTCTGGGCTCTAGCACGCGCCAAAAAAGCTAGTTCTTGCTAGATTACTCCCCTCTAAGGGCCGTCGTTGTCCCAGTAACTTTGAGAGTTAATCATTTAAGAAAAAACTCGAAGTAAACCAATTTTATTTATGGGAGTGATAAGTGGTCTTCTCATCTCTACCAAAAGCAGTGGGTCTCTATGACCCTGCCAACGAGCATGATGCTTGTGGTGTTGCGATGGTGGCTACCCTAAATAAAGTTGCAACTCATGACATTATTGCAAAAGGGCTAATTGCCTTAAGGAATTTAGAGCATCGCGGCGCATCAGGGGCTGAAGTTAATAGCGGTGATGGCGCTGGAATTCTAATTTGCATCCCTGATCAATTCTTCCGTGAAGTTCTCCCATTTGAGTTGCCATCACCTCTTAGTTATGCAGCTGGTGTTGCCTTCTTGCCAAAGAATTTTGCAAATAAATCACGAATTGAGCAGATTGCAAGCCAGGAGAATCTCAAAGTTCTTGGTTGGCGCCAGCTGCCGATCAACTCAACATCTATTGGAGCAACAGCACTATCGGTTATGCCAGAGTTTGAACAGATATTTATCTCATCTGAAGATGGAGTTAGTGATTTAGATTTAGATCGAAGAGCATTCTGCTTTAGAAAGAGAGTTGAGCATGAGCTCTCAATTTATTTCTCCTCGCTCTCAAGTAGAACGATTGTCTACAAAGGCATGCTCACCACAGGGCAATTGGAGGAGTTTTTCCCTGACCTCTCAGATCCGCGACTACTTTCACCTCTTGCCCTAGTTCACTCAAGATTTTCTACCAATACTTTCCCTTCTTGGCCACTTGCCCATCCCTACCGATTCATCGCTCACAATGGTGAGATAAATACGGTAAGAGGTAATCGAAATTGGATGGCAGCTCGCGAAGCGCTACTTGAAAGTGATCTGATCCCTGGCGATATATCTCGACTATTTCCAATCGTTGATCCTTCAGGAAGTGACTCTGCATCCTTTGATGAGGTTTTAGAGCTGCTCTATCTTGGCGGACGAAGCCTTGCGCATTCAATTCTTATGATGATTCCAGAGGCTTGGGAGAATCATGAAACGATGCCTGAGAAATTAAAGGAGTTCTATCGTTTCCATGCATCACTTATGGAGCCATGGGATGGACCGGCTTGCGTGACATTTACAGATGGAAAACAGATTGGCGCAGTATTAGATCGAAATGGATTACGTCCATCTCGCTACTGGGTGACAGATGATGGCTTAGTAGTGCTGGCAAGTGAAGTTGGAGTGCTAGATATCCCACAAGAGAAAGTGATTCGAAAGGGAAGACTTCAACCGGGTCGCATGTTCCTAGTTGATATCCAATCTGGTCGCATAATTGAAGATGAAGAGATTAAGCAGAGCCTTGCAAATAACGCGCCATATGGAGAGTGGCTCCATGCTGGAATTGTTCGACTTTCAGATTTGCCAGCAAGAGAGCATATTATTTATCCGCACTCCTCCGTCTTAAGAAGACAGCGCGCATTTGGTTATACCGAAGAAGAGTTAAGAATGATTGTTTCCCCAATGGCCAAGAGTGGTATCGAACCAATCGGCTCTATGGGAACTGATACTCCGATTGCAGCTCTCTCTGCCAAGCCAAGACTCCTCTTTGATTACTTCTCACAGCTCTTTGCTCAAGTTACTAATCCACCTCTTGATGCGATAAGAGAAGAGCTAGTCACCTCACTTGGGGGATCTATTGGCCCAGAACATAATCTTCTAGATCCTGGTCCAGCATCATGTAGACAGATTTCTTTAGCATTTCCAGTTATTGATAATGATGAGCTTGCCAAAATAATTCACGTTAACGCCGATAACAATCATCCTGGGCTGTCAACACATGTAGTCCGAGGCCTCTTTCCAATTTCTAGAGGTGGCCAGGGGTTGCAGGAGAGAATTGAAGAGATTCGAGCAGAGGTATCTGAGGCGATCTCCCAAGGAGCGCGAATCATCATTCTCTCTGATCGCGATGGAGATGCTGAAAATGCCCCAATTCCTTCTCTACTTTTAACCTCGGCAGTGCATCATCATTTAATTCGCGAGAAAACAAGAACAAAAGTTGGCTTAGTTGTTGAAAGCGGTGAGGTCAGAGAAGTTCATCATGTGGCGCTTTTAATTGGATATGGAGCAGCTGCTGTAAATCCTTATCTAGCGATGGAGAGCGCAGAAGATTTAGTCTTAACAGGAGTTATCACGGGAATTACTCCAGAGAAGGCAGTTAAGAACTTAATTAAGTCATTGGGTAAAGGCGTTTTGAAAGTTATGTCTAAGATGGGAATCTCAACAATTGCCTCATACACCGGAGCGCAAGTATTTGAAGCAATTGGGTTATCACAAGCTTTGGTCAATGAATATTTCGTTGGAACAACCTCGCGCCTTGGCGGGGTAGATCTTGAAGTAATTGCTCAAGAGACTATTGCGCGCCATCACATCGCCTATCCACCTGGGGGAGAAGTTCCTGGTTCTAAGCGACTACCAATTGGCGGGGAGTATCAATGGAGGCGAGATGGTGAACCTCATCTCTTTGATCCAGAGACAGTCTTTGCTCTCCAACATGCCACAAGATCAAAGCGCTATGACATCTTCCAGCGATATACCAAGAGAGTAGATGATCAATCTAAATCCTTGATGACTCTTCGCGGACTCTTCTCGTTCAAGCAGGGGTTAAGAGCCCCAGTAGGAATTGATGAGGTTGAGCCGATCTCAGAAATTGTTAAGAGATTTTCAACTGGAGCTATGTCTTATGGCTCAATTTCGCAGGAAGCTCATGAAACGCTAGCAATTGCGATGAATCGAATTGGCGCTAAATCAAATACTGGCGAAGGGGGAGAAGATCCTGAGCGCTTTACTCCACTGGCCAATGGAGATTCAGCAAGGTCTGCAATCAAGCAAGTTGCTTCAGGAAGATTTGGAGTAACAAGTGAGTATTTAGTAAATGCCGATGATATTCAGATAAAGATGGCGCAAGGCGCTAAACCTGGTGAGGGCGGGCAATTGCCTGGAAACAAGATTTATCCCTGGATTGCCAAGGTTCGCTACTCAACGCCTGGGGTTGGCTTAATCTCACCACCGCCACATCATGACATTTACTCAATTGAAGATTTGGCTCAACTAATCCATGATTTAAAGAACGCTAATAACCGAGCGCGTATCCATGTAAAACTTGTTGCTGAAGTTGGCGTTGGCACCGTTGCTGCAGGAGTTAGCAAGGCACATGCCGATGTAGTTTTAATCTCTGGCCATGATGGTGGAACTGGCGCTTCGCCACTAACTTCTCTCAAACATGCTGGCGCACCTTGGGAGCTTGGTCTAGCTGAAACGCAACAGACTCTGATGCTAAATGGACTTAGAGATCGCATCGTGGTTCAAACCGATGGACAGATGAAGACGGGTAGAGATGTGGTTATCGCAGCTCTACTTGGAGCAGAAGAATTTGGCTTTGCTACCGCGCCTCTTGTTGTTTCAGGTTGTGTGATGATGCGAGTCTGTCACTTAGATACCTGCCCAGTTGGCGTGGCGACTCAGAATCCAGAGCTAAGAAAGCGCTTTACTGGAAAGCCAGAGTTTGTCGAAACTTTCTTTGAATATATCGCTCAGGAGGTAAGAGAGATTCTTGCAAGCCTAGGATTTCGAAGCCTTAGCGAAGCAGTGGGAGAAGTTGAGAGCCTAGAAACTACAGCCGCAGTGGAGCATTGGAAGGCAAGTGGCCTTGATTTAACGCCCATACTTACTGCTCCAGCGTCTGCATCAAGTTCTGCGCGGAGAAGTACCACAACTCAAGATCATGGACTTGAATCAGCTTTAGATAATGAGTTAATAAGACTTTCAGGCGATGCTTTAGAAAATAGGAATCCAATTAAATTGCAGATGAAAATTAGAAATGGGAATCGCACAGTGGGAACGATGCTGGGCTCTGAAATTACTAGAAAGTATGGCGGCCAAGGACTTGCCGATGACACAATTGATATCACCTTCCATGGCTCTGCGGGTCAATCACTAGGAGCATTTATTCCACGCGGGCTAACTCTTCGCCTCTATGGAGATACCAATGATTATCTTGGAAAGGGCTTATCTGGAGGGCGAGTAATTCTGCGCCCTGATGAGAAGGCAAAGTTTGCCTCCCATGAAAATGTAATTGCCGGAAACGTTATTGGATATGGCGCAACTCAAGGTGAGATATTTGTAAGAGGAATAGTTGGTGAGAGATTCTGTGTAAGAAATTCTGGGGCGCTAGCAGTAGTTGAAGGCGTTGGCGATCATGGATGTGAGTATATGACTGGCGGAACTGTTGTAATCCTTGGCAAGACAGGGCGAAACTTTGCAGCTGGTATGTCAGGTGGTCGAGCATTTGTTCTTGACTTAATCCCATCTCTAGTAAATACCGAGATGGTAGATGTTCTATCTATCCCTAAAGATCAAGAGGAGAGACTCAAATCCATACTCTCTCGCTTCTATGCAGAGACTGGCTCTTTGATTGCTCATGAATTGCTAGGCGATTGGCAAGCAGCTCTCAAGAGGTTCTCACTAGTGATGCCGAGAGATTATGCCAAGGTGCTGGCAGTTATTGATAAGGCAGAGCGTGAAGGAAAATCTTCAGATGATGCAATTATGGAGGCGCTAAATGGCTGATCCCCGTGGTTTTCTAAATACTGGAAGAGAAGTTCCTAAGCGTCGCCCAGTTGATGTTCGAATCAGAGATTGGCGTGAGGTCTATGAGGAGCAGGAGTTTTCATCTCTTCAAAAGCAAGCAGGAAGGTGTATGGATTGTGGGATTCCTTTCTGCCATCAGGGATGTCCGTTAGGAAATTTAATTCCAGAGTGGAATGACCTGATTTGGCGAAATGAACGTAGCGATGCCTTAGATCGCCTCCATGCAACTAATAATTTCCCAGAATTTACTGGACGACTCTGCCCTGCTCCCTGTGAAACATCTTGCGTTCTAGGTATAAATCAAGATCCAGTAACTATTAAGCAAGTTGAGTTAAGAATTATTGAAGAGGGATTTCAAACTGGAAATGTGAAGCCACTTCAACCAGATCGGATGACTGGCAAAACCATTGCAGTAATTGGTTCAGGTCCAGCAGGACTTGCAGCGGCACAGCAATTAACTAGGGCGGGTCATACCGTTGTGGTCTATGAAAAGGGCGAGAAAGTTGGGGGATTGCTTCGATATGGAATTCCAGAGTTTAAAATGGAGAAATCAGTCCTTGATCGCCGCATAAATCAGATGCAGCGGGAGGGAACAAGATTTAGAGCAGGCGTTAATGTTGGAGTTGATATCAGCGCTGCAGATCTTCGCGCCAAATATGATGCAATAGTTTTAGCTGTAGGGGCAACGCAGTGGCGAGAATTAGATATCCCAGGAAGAACACTTAGCGGCGTCTATCAGGCGATGGAATATCTGCCATGGGGAAATAAACAAGCGCTAAATGAATTACCTTCCGAGCCACCAATTAATGCCAAGGGCAAGAATGTAATTATTTTGGGAGGTGGCGATACCGGAGCTGATTGCCTAGGAACTGCAATCCGCCAAGGAGCTGCAAGCGTTACTCAGATTGAGATCATGCCAAGGCCAAGTGATGAGCGTCCTGACTCACAGCCATGGCCAACATATCCAATGACTTATCGAGTAAGTAGCGCCCATGAGGAATCAGGGGAGAGGCTTTATTCAATTTCAACGGAGGAATTTATTGGAGATAGTGATGGTCAATTAACTGCCTTGAAAATTGTTGAGACCAAGTATGTTGATGGAAAGTTTGAAAAAATTCCAGGGACGTCAAAGAATCTCCCAGCCGATATGGTCTTACTTGCAATGGGCTTTACTGGCCCTGAGAAGAATGAATTAGTTAATGCACTCGAGTTAAAACTTGATCCTCGCGGAAATATTGCGCGCGATAATTCATATCGCACCAATGTTGATTCAGTCTATATCTGTGGCGATGCAGGACGCGGTCAATCACTAATTGTTTGGGCTATTGCTGAGGGGCGAAGCGCTGCTTCAGCTGTTGATGCAGATCTAATGGGACATACGCAGTTGCCATCACCGATTGAGCCAACGGCTAGACCGCTAACGGTTTAATTCCTTGCTAATTACTCTTATGCCAGATAAGGCAATAAAGTAAGCACATGCGCCGCGCCAAAATTGTCTGCACTATGGGCCCTGCTGTTGAGAGCGTTGAGAAAGTCTCTGAGCTAGTCAAAGCAGGAATGAATGTGGCCAGACTTAACCTCTCTCATGGCGGATATGAAGAACATCAAAATCGCCTAGATCTAGTAAGAGCTGAAGCTGCCAGAGTTAAAAAGCCTGTAGCGATAATGGTTGATCTTCAGGGACCAAAGATTCGCCTTGGAAGATTTGAAAACGGTCCTCATGAGTTATTCCGTGGAGATTCTTTCACGATTACCACCGATGATATTGCTGGCGACAAATCTCGCGTCTCAACCACCTATAAAGGCCTTACCGGTGATTGCAGAGCTGGAGATTTAATTCTAATCGATGATGGCAAAGTCACGGTTCAAGTTATAGAGGTTAAGGGTAGCGATGTCATAACAAAAGTAATTGAGCCAGGATTTGTCTCTAATAACAAAGGAATAAATCTTCCAGGTGTTGCAGTCTCTGTTCCTGCCATGAGCGAGAAAGATATAGAGGACTTGCGTTGGGGACTTAAAGCAGGCGCTGACTTCATAGCCTTATCATTTGTAAGATCTGCAAAAGATATAGATGATGTTCATAAAATTATGGATGAAGTTGGCCATCGCATTCCAGTCATTGCCAAGATTGAAAAACCTCAGGCGGTAGACAACCTAGAGGAGATAGTCCTAGCCTTTGATGGAATTATGGTTGCTCGTGGCGATCTAGGCGTTGAGATGCCGATTGAAGATATTCCACTTGTACAGAAGCGGTGCATCACCCTTGCTCGCGAGAATGCAAAGCCAGTAATCGTTGCAACCCAGATGCTTGATTCAATGATTAATAGCTCCAGGCCGACAAGGGCTGAAGCAACAGATTGTGCAAATGCAGTTCTTGATGGAGCTGATGCCTTGATGCTCTCAGGAGAGACTAGCGTTGGAGCATTTGCTATTGAAGCTGTTGCAACCATGGCTCGAATTATTGAAAAAACTGAGCAAGAGGCGCTTCACTTGATTCCAGCTCTTCAACACAACCCTAAAACTAAAGGCGGGGCAATAACAAAGGCAGCAACAGAGGTTGGTCTAACAATTGGCGCCCAGGTTTTGTCAGCATTTACTAAGAGTGGAGATTCAGCAAGAAGAATGTCGAGACTTAGATCACCGATTCCAATATTGGCCCTCACTCCAGATACCGCCACCTATAACCAGATGGCACTTACTTGGGGGGTTGAGCCACTTCTTACCCCTTTAGTTACCACCACTGATGAGATGGTTAAGCAGGTAGATACGATTTTGATTGAGAGTAAGAGAGTAGCTATTGGTGAGTTAATCATGATCGTTGCTGGTTCTCCGCCAGGAATTCCTGGCTCAACCAATGCGATGCGCGTTCATAAGGTGGGAGATGCTGTTAGTGGCGTGGCTCCTGCCTATCGCTAGAATAATCTTTAATTCAAACTAGCCTCGGTACTCCAACGGTAGAGAGGGCGGTCTCAAACACCGCATAGTGTCGGTTCAAATCCGACTCGAGGCACGTGAGTACTAATATTAAATCTGGAGCGCATCGCATCCTAATTGCTGAGGATGAAACTTTAATCCGTATGGATTTAGTTGAGATGCTAAGTGAATCTGGATATGAAGTAGTTGGCCAGGCAAGCAATGGCCAAGAGGCAATAGATCTTGCTAGAGAGTTAAAACCTGATTTAGCAATCCTTGATGTAAAGATGCCAATCCTTGATGGAATCTCTGCTGCTAGTCAGATAATTGATATCTCTCCAGTTCTAATGCTCACCGCTTTTAGTCAGAGAGATTTGGTAGAGCGGGCAAGTGATGCTGGAGCGATGGCATATGTTGTTAAGCCATTTACAATTAATGATTTAATTCCAGCAATTGAGATCTCAATTAGCCGACATAGGCAGATGAAATCTTTAGCACTTGAGGTAAGTGATCTTCATGAAAGACTTGAGAGTAGAAAGTTAATTGACAGGGCTAAAGGAATTTTGATGAAAGCGCTAAACCTTTCAGAGCCTGAAGCATTCTCCTGGATTCAGCGGGCAGCGATGGATCGGCGAATTTCAATGAAAGAGGTGGCTAGGGCGGTAATTGACCCCTCGGCTGCTCCTAATAAGTAGGAGCACCTCGCTTTCCATCAAAAAGTAACAGGAATGTAATTCTCCAAGCAATGAACCCGGTTGCCTTGCAGTTGAACCTAAGGCTAACCTTCACCCCTCCCTGTCCCAGGGGGCATGATCATGAATGAAAGGTACTAAATGAAAAAGCGTGGATTAATTTCGGTTGCTGCAGCGGCCGCATTGGCTGTGTCGTCACTAGTTGGCTTCGCACCAGCATCGCATGCAAAAGCTAAGACAATCACCCTCGCGTTTCAGGGTCCTCTAACTGGCGAAGAAGCATCAGTTGGTCAGGATGAATTGGCTGGCATGCAATATGCCATCAAACTCTTTAACGCAAAGAATAAAGGTAAGTACAAAGTCAAGGTAGTTCAAGCTGATGACCAGGGCGATCCAGCGCAATCTGCAAAGGTTGCTCCAGGAATCGCATCAAACAAGAAGATTATTGGTCTTGTCGGAGCTGCTTACTCAGGTGCAACTATTGCAGCACTTCCTTATTACAAGCAGCGTGGTCTTGCAATGGTTTCACCATCTGCAACTCGTGTGTCAATCACTGACCCAGCTGATGGAAATATTGGTTTCCCAGTGTTCCACCGTGTAGTTCCTACCGATAAGGTTCAGGGACCAGCGCTATTTAAACTAGCGACAAAGGGTGTTTCATCACCTAAGGTATTCATTGTTGATGACCAATCTGCTTACGGCGTTGGTCTTGTTGATTACATGAAGCCAACAATTCCAGCAGGTCAAGGAGCCGGCTTTGATAGCGTCTCTGATAGGACAACTGACTGGTCTGCAACAATCGCCAAGGTTAAGACCGCTGGCGCAAACGTTGTTATTTACACCGGTTACTTCCCACAGGCTGCACCATTCTTCAAGCAGCTACGTGATAGCGGGTATACCGGAATCCTTGCAGGCGGCGACGGCGTACTAAGCCCAACTTTCGTAACTCTTGCTCCAGCATCAGTTCTTGAAGGTGTTCGTCTAACTGCAGGAACAGTCCCACTTGCTGAAATCGATGCAGCTCTTGAAGCAGATTTCGCAAAGAAGATGGGTAAGGCCTCAGGCGTTTACGCTGCTGAGTCCATTGATGCTACAAACGTATTCCTAAGCTGTGTTGCAAAGGGTATTTCAAAACGCCCTGCAATGCTTAAGTGCGTTAAGGCATATAGCGGCAAGTCACTTACAGGCACCACCATTAAGTTCAATCAATATGGTGATGTTGCTGGTGGCGTCATGAATGGCTTCGAAGTCAAGAGTGGCGTTATCAAGTTCACAGGAGCAGTAAAGTAATAAAGTAGGAAAAAATGGTTTTCGGCAGGTTCTCGTAATAGAGGGCCTGCCGAAACTCTAATTCAAAGTTTTAGATAGGAATCAGGCGCCTTGATAGGAAACTTTCTAGATCAGTTCTGGTCGCTGACATTTGGTGGCTTGAGCTTGGGCTTCATCTATATTCTTATAGCCCTTGGCTACACAATGGTTTATGGCGTCCTGCGCATGATCAATTTTGCTAACTCAGAGATATTTATGGTTGGAACTTTTGCAACCATAATAATAATTAGAGATGTCTTTCAATTCACACAAACATCAGAGTATGCAACGGGCTTTCGTCTCTGGCTAATACTTGGAACAGCGCTAATTTTTGCGATGTTGGTCTCAGGAATTCTCTCCATGTTAGTTGAGATGGTGGCCTACCGCAGATTACGAAGGATGAACTCTGGAGTTCTTGCTCCTTTGATTTCAGCAATCGGGGTCTCAATGGTGCTATCAGAAACAGTTCGAATCCTTACTGATTCCAGGCCAGTAGCAAGCCCTAGGGCAATGGAGAAAAAGTTTCTTGGTCAATTCTTTGATGCTGGCATCAGAATTGATAACACGATAATTGTTATATCAGCTCTTATTCTTTTTGGAACTCTTGTTACCTTTGTTAATAAGACTCGTATGGGCAAAGCTATCCGCGCGGTATCAATGAATCCAAATGCAGCTCGCTTAATGGGCATAAATATAGATGGAGTAGTTTCAGCAACATTTTTAGTTGGTGGCTTAATGACAGGGGCTGCAGGATTTTTCTACACCTTAAAATATGAAAATACCTCGGCATTTATTGGATTTGAATTGGGAATTGCAGCATTTACCGCTGCTATCTTGGGTGGAATTGGAAACATTAAGGGAGCTTTCTATGGCGGCCTTGCGCTAGGCCTGCTTGAAACCTATGCCTCATTCTTCCTCGGCACTCAATGGAAGGCTGTAACAGTATTCGTTGTTCTTGTACTAGTTCTCTACACCAGGCCGAACGGGTTATTCGGTGAAGCTCTAACCCAGACGAGGGCATAATGTTTAATCTTCGCGATAAGGGAGC